>Ga0315295_10000008_pt1 | contig 282878 bp, 271 predicted proteins | sample YL17G14_0_MG_FD_204453 | JGI IMG/M metagenome (GOLD analysis project Ga0315295, IMG submission 204453) | Sediment microbial communities from Yellowstone Lake, YNP, Wyoming, USA - YL17G14_0 | ecosystem: Environmental > Aquatic > Freshwater > Lake > Sediment | place: USA: Wyoming | collected...
ACTCTACGGATTTCTTCGCTGCTGCTCGAAATTCTTGCCTCACCATTCTCTGAAACTCGCCAAGGCTCAAAACACTTTCGTGTTTTGTGCGGCTCGTTTCGAGGGTGAGGTCACCTAACATGGTTAGGTGAAATATTACTCGGGACACATACTAACGACTAAACGACGAGGGGGCACACTCAAACTACTAAATCGGATTATTTTCTATGAAATCGGAAGATTTTTATATGTATCTATGTTATATCTAAGATGTAGCTAAACATTTATATAGATGTAGTTAACTGAATGCTATGGAAAAGGGCTTGGTGAGGACACTTTCATTATTAAAATCTAGCGAATACCGACTTAAAATCGTCAAAGCTATCGGAAAAGGCACGCTTACGCCATCAGAAATCGCACATAAGACTAATATTCGCTTAAATCATGTTAGTATGTTCCTTAAAGAACTAAAAGAAAACGATATTGTGAAATGCCTAAATGAAGAAACTAAAAAAGGCAGATTATATGAACTAACGGAATTGGGAAAAAATGCAATCACTAAACTTAATGAAAAAAGTTGAAGTAAAAACTAAAGATGTTAGCTGGGACTTTAGAGATTCTTATACTAAGTACAGTAATCATGGGTTTCATACATACCCTGCGATGATGATACCGCAAATAGCCAGAAGATTAATTGAAACATATGGAAAAAATGCAAAAGTGCTTCTTGATCCTTTTATGGGCTCTGGAACTGCTCTTTTGGAGGCGACATTACATAAGAACTTTGAAAAAGCCTACGGAATTGATATTAATCCTTTAGCTTTACTTATATCAAAGTCCAAAACCACACTTATTGATTCAGAAATTCTATGGACAGAATACGATAAACTAATAAAAAATTGTGAAACTGATAAAACCGCAGTTAATTTTCAACAGAATAAAATAGAAAAACCTGATTTTTTTAATATTGATTTCTGGTTTAAACCAGAGGTGATAACTGATTTGGCCATTATTAAGAAGCATATTGATGAAATCAAAAATGAAGAAGTAAAAAACTTTTTCTTGGTCGCTTTTTCAGAAACAGTTAGGAATGTTTCAAATACGAGAAATCGAGAATATAAGTTATATCGCATGGATGCTGAAATGTTAAAAAAGCATAATCCAAATACAATTAATGAGTTTAAAGATAAATTGAAAAAAAATATTTCGAGAATGGAAGAATACGAGAAAGAACATAATTCTTCTTGTGAGGTCAATATTTTGGCGGAAGATACAAGAAATATTAGTTCGATTCCTGATGCCTCTGTTGATTTAATTGTTACTTCTCCTCCTTACGGAGATAGCCGAACAACGGTTGCCTACGGTCAATTCTCTAGGCTTGCTTTACAATGGTTAGACTATGACACTAAGACAGTGTTAGATATTGACCGCGTAAGTTTAGGGGGAATTCCTACCAAGAATTTAACACATGATTTAAAATCTCCTACATTAAGTGCCACATTACAAAAAATAGCTGAAATTGATTCAAAAAGAGCTAAAGATGTTCTTAGTTTTTATGTGGACTTTGATAAATGCGTAGATGAACTACATCGCGTGACCAAAAAAGGTGCTTTTTTATGTTTTGTTGTGGGTAATAGAACTGTTAAAGGCGTACAAATTCCAACTGACGATATTATGGTGGAATTATTCCAAGCCAGAAATCACTACAAACATCATCACACATTTATTAGAAACATCCCTCATAAAAGAATGCCAAAACTTAACAGTCCTACCAACGTGGTTGGAAATCACGCAGTTACTATGAATGAAGAATGGATAATCATTCTAGAAAAACTTTGAACTAAAGCTCTTCTACATCAAATACCTTGTTAAGATTGTTTTTCAGAACTCTAAATCCTGAACCATGATCATGCGACTTTCCTTTGTTCTTTCCGCTTCTATAAACTCCTAAACGGATATCATAAACAATAAGTCCGTTTTTTACGCAATCAATGAATTTCTCAAATGTCAAGCCAGATAATAAAGAAGCTTGAACAAATTTGAAGGATTCTTTATCAGTCTCTTTTTTTGATTGTGCTTTTATATATGCAATATATTTGCATTTTTTCTCAATAATCTCCTTCAAGTCATTGAAGGTATAATAAATTTCCATTTCATCCAGCTTATTCATCTGCAAATCTTTGATTCTGATGAATATTTTTTTATTTGCCTCATCAACATCAAGTTTAAATCCATATTTTTGGATAAAGGTATTGAATTTTATTGTTGAAAAAGTCGAATGAATTATTTTCACTCCAGATTCAGAGTCTTTTTGACCATATTTTTCTCTCAAAATAGAATTTACTTTCTTCGGAAATGTAGGAGCATCTGTAAATAGAGTTACCATCGCTTGCGCCAATTCTCTAGATGATTTCAATTCAAGAACATCTTGATAATCTGCCAAGAAATTATTATTCTCAACTATTCCCATTAAATCCTCAAAGGTCTTCCCAATTCCTGTGTCATGCAGTCTATTAGATGGAACCCATCCCTTTTCCTTTATGACTAGAAAATCTTTTTTAAAACCTTTGATAACTTTATCTTCCATACACTCTATTCAAGCTATAAAATATATATGTCAATACCACAAGATAGATATACTTTAACTACAAAACAAACCACTAACTGAGTGTGCCCCCTAACGAACTACGACTTAATTCTACTGTGTGTCCCTGCGTCATACTCTGCGCTCAGCTTCGCTGAGCTTGCCTCACCATCTCTGAAAATTTTGTGGTCTTCCACTTCGTTCCAGTCCTCAAAATTTTCGAGGACTCGGTCACCTAACACGGTTAGTTTCAATTATTACTCGACCGCCCGAAAGATTTTTATTCTAATCTCTCTTCACTTCAGATATGCCTATACAAATACTAAAAAAACAAAATGGTGTCGAAAGAAAAATTTCTGATTCATATGCTGTGCTAAATCTTTTGACCGCAGAACAAAGCGAAAAGATGAGCGTGTCAGTGAGCACAGCAAAAAATCATGTTGAAACTACAAAAACAACAAGTGATAGGGCATATTACATCCTGGAAGGAAAAATAATAATTAATGGTAATCTCATTGGAAACGAAGGGGATGTTGTTTTTATTCCAGCAAATACTGAATATGACTTTAAAGGTTCGTTTAAAGCAGTTCTAATCAATTCTCCACCATTTAAAAAAGAAAACGAATCAATAAAAAAATTATAGTCGGGCGGTCTGCGTCATAACTCTTCAGGTTTCTCAAAGTTGCGAATCATTCGAAACCCTCGTCCCACCATCTCTGCTCCCTCCACTCTGGCTCACTTCCGTTCGCCGAGGTCGGTCGCGAGGGTGGGAGAACACAACACGGTTAGTTTCAATTGAGAAAGTCGGCCTTTACAAGTATTTTAAGAAGTCTTCACGATCTATTCTTAGGTCTTTTTTGAGTATCTTATTCAAGAGCCCCCTATCCACTTCTTCTCCTGGATGATTAGGAATGACTGTCGTTCTTCCGTCTGGATGTTGTAAGAAAACATGGCTGCCTTCCTGTCTTATTCTCTGAAAACCCATTTTTTGAAGTATTTTTATTATTTCATTTGCTGATAACAAAGGCAGCTTTGACATTTTTATACAACTACTTTTTGTATTCCCACAAACTTATCTAGAATCTCAATTGGTTTTTTCTGACACTTCAAATATAAAGAAATAGCTTCCTTTGTTCGTTTTATCAATTCATCATGTGATTTCGCTTGTGTGTGGCAACCAGGAAGTTCAACTACTTCAGATATCAAAAAACCATCTTCACCTTTTTCTATAAGTATATTAAATTCTTTTACCATACTATTCAATAAGGGGGCTCTTATTTATAAATATATCGGCCGACTTTCTCAACTTTCTCGCTCACTCTTGTTCGTTCGAACTTTTCCATCTCTGTGCTCGCCAGGATGCACTCACAAAGGTCTAGTAAGTCGATGTATTTTTTTTGCTTTTCTTCTTTTCAGCAGCCTCTTTTGCTTTTGATTCATTTGAATTCTTTTTTCAACTAACTCTTTCTCGCGGTACCTGCCTCTTTTAGGATGGATTTCTTTGATAGTCTTAAAGTCTTTAAACCAGTCTCTCGAACCATCCCTGTAATCTTCCCAGTCGTCATAAAAAGTGCCTGCGAAAAGATTGTATTTCACTAGTTCCATTGGAGAAATAGTTAAACGCGGCGTAACATATCCATTATGTCTCCTGTCTTTTTTTGTAGCCATCAAAAATCACCTTGCTGTGATTTTTGGGGTTCCAAAAAGTTTGTTTTTGTTACCATCGGAATACCTCCGAACACCTGTCGTTTGGCACTTGTCAGGCACCGTAAACGATTACTTCATTAAGGAAGTGTGTTCTTATGGTATCCGATGTTTTTGTTTATAGCTCATTTTTATTCTTCCATTGAATCTTCATTTTATCAAAATATCTTTTTAGAGGTTTCCTATTGCTTCTAGTAGTTTCATGTGCCCTTCAGTCAATTTCTTGAAGTGTTCTATTTCCTCAACTACTATCGCGCTTCTTACTTTATCTTTTGAATTCTCTGATTTTGCCATTTCTTATCCACTCCCTTAATTCTTCATCAGAGTAATAGTTTTCTCTCACTCCTTGCATAACTTTAGCATAAGCAGGTTCATCTTTTATACCCAATTTCCCTTTATTGCTAATTACGAAGTCTTTGGTCGCAATAAAAGCAGTTCTCCGGTTTCCGCTGGCAAAAGGATGCTTCTGAACCAAACCCTTAAGCAAAATCACTGCCTTGTCATACAGGTCTCCTTCTTTTTTCTCACAATCAGCAATTACTTCGCTAATCTTGCTATGGCTTAAAACCTTCGGTTGATCAGCTTTCTTTACTTTTATGAATTCCAAAGCTAAAAAGTTATACTCAATAAGCCTTTCAGCGGTTGGATAAACTACCTCAGTCATAAGCCATGTGTGAATTCATCTCTATTTAAATGTTTATTTTTTAACTGCACCTCTTTGTCGTACTAATTTGTGAACTATACGAACGCCCACCAAAATACTCTTCGAACGCTTTCAGCGTTCTCGTTCTTCCAATCTCTCAATTTTTTTTATGGTGCTCTCAACTTTCGTTTCGAGCCCTAAAAAATTGGAGGGGAGAAGAATATAACACGGTTATACGCAATATTATTCGAGAAAAAGTTTTTTATTTGGAATTGGTCGGCTCTAAAATATAGTCGCGCAACATAGTTGCTCAAAAAATGAATAATAGAAAAAATTAAGCACGCCTTTGATTTTGATATTGTTCGGGTGCTTTCTTAAACATATCTGTTGTTACGACTTCTTTTCTCCAGAAATCAATAACTTTTGGTTGATAACCTTCTCTACCGATGGCCCAATGGTAAAACTCCTTATCTTGTCCATGCAGCTCTAAATTAAATATTCTTACACATCGATTCATTTCTGGTAAGTTATGATTTAATCCAAATGCATTCTTTTTTGTAACATTTTGGATTCTTACATTAGAACCTGCTGCTTCAAAAAGAGCATTGTAAGCATCAATAACAGTATTTCCTTGTGCTTCAACCTCTGGGGATACTCTATATTCTAGCATACATCTTAAAGTTGGAACATAAGCACTTAAAACAGTAGTTTCTCTTGCGAGGGTTGTTGCAATTGGATTATACTTTCCTGTGTGTCTTCTTTCAACTCTGTCAACTAATGAACCAAACCCCACTAATCCTTTTCCTAACTCAACACCTTCAAGAGCTTTTGTAATATTTTCAATTGTTAAATCTTGATGTACTGTTGCAGGATTTTTTCCCACTTGTACCACAGCAACTGTTAGTGGATCAACCATTGGTGAAATTACTGCAGGAGGTTCGATCGGATACCATACTCCTTTTGAATTAATTGCTGTTCTAACAGCTTGTCCAAGGCCAAATACTTCATTAGTATAGAAATTGTGTAATTTTCTTATAGCATCACCAATTTTATCGCTGGAATTTAACTGAAGTGTTCTAATATGATTAAAATATTGAGTTAATTCAGGAGTTTTACCATAATATCCTTCAACTGGATGTTCTTGAAGCGGTAATCCTGCTTCTTTAAGAGCACCTTGTGCAACAGGTAACATCTCAGTTTCAACTTGCTGCATTGCTTCTCTTACTTGTTTATCAACAATTCTAAAAAATGCGAAATTATCAACATCTGGCATATTATAACCTCCATAAGATCATATTACAAGTGAAAAACATCATTTATTTATAAACCTTTCTATATTGTAACCACTAAAAAGTAGATACCTAATCGAAATATTTATAAATAATTCTTAATTACAAATTAACATGATAAGCCTTAAGCAATTACGGAATGCCTTCAGAGAAGGAAAATGTGAAGCTGAAGAACATCAACGGTCTTTGGACAAAATAATGCGAGATAAATACGATTATCTTGTTCGAAGAGATTATGAAAGAGTCGACGTCAAAACATGGCTAGTTCTTCAAAGGCTTGGTTATCCAACCGAGGCAGAAAGAAGTAGAAGAAAATTTGAGAGCTTAAGCAAACCAGAACGAGCAGCGTATTGGATAGGGCAATTTCTTTCATACGCATTCTATAAAATATAAATCCTTGTAGGCAAAATGAAAACAGAACAGGCTACATTAAAGGTTGACTTATCCGGCAACAAAGCAGAGCTTGAAAAAAAAGATGTAAAGACTTTATCTTTAGAAGAGAAGCTCGGCGGATTTGGCAACGGCGTTCATGTTCATAAGAAAAACCTGGAAGCTAATCCTGACCTGGTTGACGCCTATGATCCCAGAAACATTCTCAGCATCGACATTGGTTTCACAACAGGCAGCAACCTCATGACTGCTAAGAGAACCTACATCTCAGGAATGAGCCCGTTAAAAACCAGCAAGAAAGGCACTAATGGAGTTATGTATTCTGCAGCAAGCGGAGACTTAGGACCCGCAATAAGGCAGACAGGCCTGGATTCTATCCAGCTAATAGGTAAGTGCGACAAACCATCATACTTGTACGTAGAGAATGGAAAAGCAGAGTTAAAAGACGCAAGCGAATTAATCAGCAAGACTACTCATGAAAAAATAAAAATACTCGCAGCTAAGCACGAAGGCGCAGCTTATGCAGTCGTAGGACCTGCAGCAGAGCAGAGAGTGCGTTATGCAAGCGTGGCCTTCAGCACATTCGACCAGGTCAAGAAAGGAAGCAGGAACATGCGATTCGCAGGCAGAGGGGGCATGGGCGCAGTAATGGCCAGCAAAAATCTCCTGGCCATTGTTGTAAAAGGAGACTCGAACAACAAGCTAGACCTTGGTGATATAAAAGATCTCAACAAGGAGATAGGAACTGGAAAAAAGACTGACAAATACAGGAAATGGGGAACTTATGGCAGCAATATTGAAACCATGGACGGAATCAGGGCAGGCATTTACAACAACTTCTCAGAAAACGAAGACCTAAGAGTTAAAGCATTGTTTCACGACAACCTGTTGGCTTCTAATTACAAAATAATAGATAAAGGATGCGTTGGATGCGCAATCAGGTGCTGGAAAGAAATCCAGAAAATCAATGGCGACGGAACTAATGTTGTGCTGGGCAAGATTGACTATGAGCCAGGCTCACTGCTCGGTCCGAATATTGGAATATTCAACATAGAACAAACACTAGAACTCATTGACATGGCAGACTCTTATGGCATTGATGCAATGTCAACAGGCGTGTGCCTGGGCTTTGAGATGGAGAAACAAAACAAGCTCGGAGACTTTGAATTCGCAAAGGAACTATTAAAAAAAATAGCAGCAGGCGAGCACCCATTAAAAGACGGCGTGTTTAGGTATGCTGGCAATGCTCCGAATGCAATGCACGCCAAAGGAATAGAGTTTGCAGCCTATCTTGGTCACCTCAACCCTGGTTATGCCTTTGCAATAGGCGGAGGCCACATGACCATGGACACCTATAACAAGTGGTGCTACAAAGACGAGAAAAGCACTGCAACAAATTCAGAGGAAGAATGGATAACCAACATAGTCCAAGGACCAAGGATCATACTCTATGACATGAACGGGATATGCAAGTTCGCAAAAGTAGACTTTGACCAGGTGGCAAAATTGTATGAAACAGCCTATGGCGAACAAGTGACTGCTGGTGAGCTAAAAGAAGTTGCTAAACTCGTGAACTTCAGAGTGAGAAAGATTGACGAGAGCAGAGGTTTTGGGCCAGAAGACGAGGTTATGCCAGCAGACTGCCACAAAGATTTGGGTTTCATAATCCCGCATTTCAACACTTTAGAATTCTTCAACAAAGTAAAGGAAGGGGTTTACAAAAAATTAGCTGAAACAGAGCAAGAATACAGGCAGAGAGGGCTAATAAGCTAATTATTTAAACCAGAACCTCTTACTAGGTTTTTATGAAGAGCCTGGATGCTTTTGTAAAGGACTGGAATCCTGACAAGAATTTTCTTGACGCCATAATGGATCACTGGGCCAATCATCACGTTAAGCAAGTTCCCGGGCTAATCTTTTACCCTAATGAATTAACGCGCACCATGAACTGGAAAATCCCAAGGCAAGGAGTGAAAATACCAACAAGCACAGCTATTCAGCTCATAAAAAATAAAGAACCCTTTTTCTCCAAGACAATATACGAGCATCTGGTAGATGTTTATTACAAGGATTACAAGAACGGCAAGCTATAATCAGGAGCTAGCTCTTTTTCATTTTGTCAAAAAACAGCTTACAAAGGTTAAAATAGCTGAGAATATCTTCCTACGCAAAAACCAGGTGGTTAAAATGAGGCTATTTGCTTGGGTAAAGACAGAAGCTGAGAAAAGGACTGAAAATCCCAAATTAAGCATGAGCCAGAACAAATCATTATGGGAGATACTTGTACCTGCGAATTCAAACGAAGGACTAGAATACTCAATTGAGCATCACAGGCAGTGGGATGAGGAGGTCAGAGAAATTAGTGGTGGGATAACCATTCTAAGGGCTGCCAAAGGGCAGTGGCTTGATCCTGATAGAAAATTATCCCTTGACAAGATTATTCCTGTCAGGGTCTATTGCACAGAGCCACAAATAGACCAGATAATCCAGTTCACCATGGCTCATTATGACCAGAAAGCAGTCATGGCTTATATGGTTAGTTCTTATGTGAAATTAGTCCACAAAAAGGGTTGATTTTTTAATCCAGATACACCACATTACCTCTCCCTTTAACAGCTTCTCCGATTCTTGTTACTCCCTCAATCTTGTCCAGCTCAGAATGCGTGGCTATGACCAGGCAATAATCATCTCCTCCGAACTTGATGTTGTCAAGGCTTACTTTTAAGCCAAAAGGATTATCACCAGTGCTTATCAGCTTGGAGTTATCAATGCGCATGTCAAGTGTTTTGTTATACCTCAGCAGGTTCCGAAGGCCCTTGTCTAGGCCGTCGCTCACATCATTGCACAAAGCCTTTGATTTAATCCCTGAAAAAACACTCTGCCTAAAATCAGGGTCAAGGTTGTGCATCAAATGCTTTTTAGGAGTGTAATAATCAGCTGCTCTTGACACTCCTGCTCTGCCTGCAACATAAACCTTCATGCACTCTTCTAATCCTTGAAGAGTCATCTCTTTCTCCCTTGCCACCCTTCCTATTACAGAAATAATTGCTGCGAACTCGCCCAGTTTTGAATCTTCCTCTAAAGTCTTAGTAACCTGATTTACCCTTAGGAATTCTGCAGCATCACTCACGCCCTCTAAGAAATCATCAAACCTAATATTAGGGTTAATAAAAAACAAGTCAAGCTTCACAGGTGCTCCACCATTCGCCCCTATGTCGCTGACAGCAGCGCAGACAGAATAAAAGCCAGGATTAGTGGCATTCCCTGATTTCCTGAAATGCCTATCCTCAACATAGGCGTCAATTGTTCCTAGCAAAACCTCATCCTTGCCAACTGGCAGGCTCATCATCCTGTTCTTCTTGGTCAGCGCCAAGACAGCATAAGGCTCTCCTTTGACAAAGGTGGTGTTACCTTTGCTCATGCTTATGTTTTTCTTTATCATGAACTCATTCAACTGGCTAAAGAACTCCTTGTAACTAGAAGGACTGATATTCTTGTTCAGCTGTACAGATAGCAAAGCATCATGATAACCTGCTTCACCAAATTCTTCAAGAACGCCAGGATTGGCAACAGGCACAACTCTTCTCTCCAAATCAGAGAACTCATTGCTAAGGTAGCCGCAGTCATCAAAAGAATGCCTCAAGCCAGGAAAGCTGTTGGCTAGCCTGATAATCTCCTGCTCATAATCCTCTGACCAGAGATGTATTTCCTGAGACATAAAAAAAAGAAATGAAATCTACTATAAAAAACTAACTTAAGGACAAATTATTTATAATCAAATAAAGCTAATACCTCTATGCCCGTTCGCAAGCACAAGCAAAAGTCTATGAAAGAGAGAAAAATCGCTCTTGACAGGATTGAAACTCTTTTTGCAGAGGCTGAGAAGGAATTCAACCAGCATCCTGAGCTTAGCAACAGGTATGTTGAGCTTGCCAGGAAGATTGCGATGAAGTCCAAGGTGAGGATTCGTCCTGAGCTTAAGAAGAGGTTTTGCAAGCATTGCCATTCTTATCTGAAGCCAGGAGTTAATTGCAGGGTTAGACTAGGCGGGAAGCACCTTGTCTATTACTGCCAGAATTGCAAGAAGTTCATGAGGTTTTCGTACAAGAAATAATTAATTCAGAGTTTTTTTCTTAATGATCGAAAGGATAGGCTCTTTCAACTCTTCACCAAAAGAGATTAACAAGAGAGTATATTTTATTATTAAGAGATAGCTAAACGCGAGTATTATTTAACTACTTTAAAGTGATTAAATAATCGAAAGATTTATAAATAGAAAATATTTCTTCCCTCGAAAGTAAATACATAATAAAAACAACAATAGGTGATTAAAAATGGCAGGAAACAAAACAGATCCGGTCGTCTATAAAGGAGAAGGCGATACCATGAACGTTGTAACGATAGAGCAAGGCAAGAGCAACCCCAATCTGAGAACAGCTCTTAGGGTCGGACCAGACGCTACACCTGTAGATGAAAGGTACACCAAGATATTAGATGACGGCGATGTTTCACGCACCATAGGCGCTGTGCTTGAAGACTACTTATCAGAAGCCAGGCAGAGATCAGCCGCAGAAGAGGATAAACCCAAGATAGACGCGGCACGAAGAAAACTAGAAGAACCAAGGCTCCTGGTCGCAGTTCAAAACGGAACAAGAGTAAACCTAGACACCAAGTTAAGCAGCTGTCTGGGATTAAGAACCGCAAGAGTGTATGCCAAGCTTGAAGGCGCAAGCGACACGCCGGTTTACAATGCAAAGGGCGAAATTGATCCAGAAGCAAGCAAGTGGCAATTCGTTAATGATGCCCAATGCAACATCGCAGACTTAGTCCTTGGACAGGACCAAAAAGGCGGTTTTCCGCTGGTAAAGAAAAAGCAGTACTGAATAAAAAGCACAAAACCAGCAACCAAATATTTTTGCTTTTAATTTATTTTTTTCAGCGAGGAGTCGGAGAAGCATGGCTAACCGTTTAGAAAGACAGGTATACTACCATCAATTCAATCCAGTCCGATACCGGCGCGCCTTGGCTGAATTACGAAGAGCCCAATCAATGAAAAGAAATTCAGGCAAAAACAATAAACGAGGGCGAAGAAACGTGAAATTAGAAGAAATTTCAATTCCAGACGCATTGCTTGCAAAGCTGCCAGAGAGTATAATAGAAAAAATGTTGAGCGGAATAAGTTTCCTTATTGATGGACGACTCTACAAATGCGATTCTCCCAAAGAGGTAAGCGACAACTACTTTGAAATGAATGGGTCAAAATTCCCACTTCTAGAGCTAGAGAGAATAGCAAAGCTCGAGGCGCTCGATAATGAATTTAATCACGATGAACTTTTAAGATGGACTTCGAGCTATTTTGACCAGTGTAAAACAGAAACTCTTGATGGACATATCATAATCAAGACTCCTGAGCTAGAGAAGACAATAAAAGAAACACGAATGCTTGAATTCATCATTGAAAAAATATTCCCTTATTTTGTCAGTAAGTCAATGCTTCAGAGCATGGTAACCACTGAAGAAGTCGTGCAGGCCTCACCCAAAAAAGCGTTAAAGGAAGAAGGGAAGGGTAAAGGGGGGTCGCAGGCCAGCGATAGCCTAACTTCTATACTAATGAAACAAACCGGCATGGATAAGGAGATGAAAAAAATACTCGCGCGACTCAAAGAAGAGATGGAAGCATCGCTAGAAAAAAAGGTATCTGCTGGCGCTGCAGAAAAAAGCGAGGCAACACAAGAAGAGATTGCTGAGGCTAGAGAGCCCTGGAGCTACTCAATAAAAAGCTCTTTCTTTGACGAGAGAGTGGCTACTAACCCCCCACTGATAATTATGGATTCATTAGTTTGCGCCACAAAGCCAGGAGCAGGACCTGCTTCCAAGCAATCATCCTACTTAAATAAGATAAAACTTGTATTTAACAAAAACAGTTATGCTCTAAAGCCTATTGACAGCTTAAACGCGCTTATCAAGGCATATAATCTGGTGAGAGCCAAAAAGTTAATCCTTCAAAACCAGAACGAGCAGCCATTCATAAAAGCCATCCAGCAGAAGAGAGAGAAATATAATGCTCTAATCGAATTCATGAAGCAAAAGGATTTCCCAATATCCTGCGAAAAGTGCAGCAACAACGCGTATGATGTTTTCCTTAAAGTCCCGCAATACATTAATGTCAATGAGGATGATGAGTACTTCCTGTTCCCAGAAATGCAAGTTTATGTCAAGTTACAGTTCTCAGGAGACATAGTTACTGTTGGCCGCTCTCATGTTAAGGGAACGCATTCTCACATGTTCACAGGACTTAATGTTACTAACTCAGATATATGCCTCACAGACAGTTATGATTATGAAAAAAAAGGTTTGACAAGGGCAGAGGCTGCAGCCAAAATACTTTCTGACTCTAAGAACGGATTGATGTCAGGGTATAGGCTCGGAGATGTGTCTCCACGTCGCACTCTCGACAGTAGTAATTTTTCAGGATATATGATAAGCGAAATGAAAGCCATGAAGCTTGTGCGTCAAGGACTGCGAGTTATCAACAGTTCAAAACACCAAGCAAGGCTAGAAAAATATGAGGGCTGATGAGGCTAAGATAACAAAAACCGCACTAATCCCGCCAACAAAAATCCGAGGATTTTTGAGTGTTATGCCAAGGATAACAGACCTAAAGGTCGGGGTTTTTATCGTGCGATTTTTGGGATGAGAAATTTCGCACTGAAGTGCGGGGTTTTAAACCCTTGAAATTTTGCGAAATTTCCCATAAAAATAACACACAAAACAAAACGGTGAAAAAAGATGGAAAAGATGGAAGACAAACTAACCAAAATGATTCAATCAGAAAGAAGAGAAAGGCGGAGCATGATCGAAGCTTTCCCGCTGAACACACTCCCGATAACCCAAGGAGCATATGAAAAGACATTTGACTTTGGGCAGATGTATGATCTGATCACCACAGGAAGCTGCTCCAAAAAAATAGAAGCAGCTGCGCCAGCATCAGCGCCAGAAGCTGAAACAGAAAAAACTCCGAACGGCTCCTCTAAACCAAAGAAATCCTGGGGTCTCTTCTCAGGGGAGGGCTGGGGTGGATGGGGATCAGGTCTGGAATTCTATTCCTTCCTTGTGAGGAAGAGGGGAGAAAACTTCATATCAGACATATACCTGGCTGATAATCAGGAGGATAACAGCGGAGGCTACTGTGAGGTAAAAGCAGAGTATGTCATGCTTGCTGAGAGATACCTTACCCCGAGAAACCAAATAGTTAGTGGATGGTCGCATAGGCATCCCATAAGCACTCCCTCAGGTACAGATATAGACAATCATGTAACAGTTCTCTCCTCAGTTGAAAGCACCCAGTACATTACTCTTTATGAAAACTTAACGCTCGATGATGTAGTCCAAATTGAGGGAGAAGATAACGTGATTACGCTCAGAGACAACTATTCTGGCAGAACCTACATGTTCAAGCTGAGCCAACAAAACAGTTCAAAAGACAAGCTCCTCCTTGAGAGCGCCAGAGAAAAAAGGCCTGTGCAGATTGGATACGGTTACAGCCTAATATTAATTGGTAACAGCGGCAGGGTTTATCCTGAAATATTCTACTGCTTAATCAATAAGGAGGATGCCTTAAGGCAAAGCGACCTGGATATCAAAAGGAAAAAAGTTGAAATAGAAATCATCAACCAGCCTCCAGAACAGCAGTTAAGATATGCTTATGACGAGCTGGTCATGGATATTCTCAAGAAGATAAAACTATCCACAGACATCAACATGAACAAAGCGCTTAAGAATATCAGAAAGCTCGGCGATGCCCCTGTGGAGAGAGTAAGAGAGGCATTAAGGAACAAGGACGCGTTCCCCTACCTATTCAGGCCAGTATTCATACCTATCTTTGGAGCTAAAAAGCCTAAAGTGGCTGGCGAAGCAGAAGCTGGCATAGTGATTCCTGAGCATGAGCAATATATCCGAGTGATTGCAGAAGGATCTAGTAAGAAAGCACTCTTAAGCATCTTCCAGAAGAAACTCACTCCTGATGAACTTCAGAAAATCAGTGTTATGAAGGAGTTCAGAAAAATCAAGGCCAAGGCCAAGGAGAAGCTCATCTTTGAGGAAGGCGGAAAAGTTAAGAAAAAACCAGAGGCCTTGTTCTACAACGACCTTGCTAAACTTACTGATAACATAATGATAGTTGATGAAAAGAAAAGAAAAACCGTGCTCCAGCGCGGAGACTATGTCAGAGTTAAGAGATTTGACTACAGAAATGGTGGCGTATTAGTCCAGAGAGCAGACGGCAAGTATTCCTTCCAGCTCTATGAGCACCAGCTCAAAAAGCTAACAGAGCAAGATATGAAAGAGTACAAGCTTTCACAAGAGGGAGCATTCAAAAAACTAATGAGAAGAGTAAAAAAATGGGTTGAAGGGCCACCGCAAGAAAGCCAAATCCCGGCAGCGAGCAAGACACTTGACCAACTCCTTGAGCAAAAAGAAATAGGAAGGGATACTGCCCGCAAACCGGCTTCTGAAAGAGAACCACGCATCATCATGCCCCGAGATGCGGAGTCTAAAACTGAACCTGAAAAATCGCCTGAAAAACCAGTTGAAACTCTGCCTGACCAAGAAAAAAATAAAGAAATGATTAGAGAAGAATCAGAGAAGGATTAAACAGGAGTGAACAAGCAACATGAGCGCCCAACAACCAGAATCAGAACAGAGAAGAGTGCCAAGGTCCAACATCTATGATAGGCAGGAAAGGATTGAGGGCTGGGACCAGACGAAGCTGGAAAACTCCAGAATAGCAGTGGTAGGCACTGGATTGTTCGCCAATGATGCACTAGCCACCCTTGCGGGGCTTGGCATTGGAGAGATATTTGTTTTTGGGAACGAAAGGGTTAATGGCAAGAATTCTGACGAGTACCTTCTCTTCAGGAGCGAGTCAGGGAAATCAAAGTCAGAGGAACTCGAGACCATACTTACAGAAATTAATCCGCAGCTGAGTATAAAAGGGATACACTGGGATATGAGCATAGCCTCTTATGTTGAGAATATCATCCCTCCTGACGTGAATGTCATAATTGACGCTGCCAATCATCCGGACACAGAAGTGGTATTGTTCAATTACGGAATGAACCACGGCATACCCGTCATTAACGGCTCGTGCACCAAGCGAAAAGGCAGCCTGACAGCTCTAATGCCCAGCCAGATACAACGCCAATTTAAGCTAAAAGCAGGTGAACGGTTCAAAATAAATGATGTATCCATAACATACCTCTTAACTGATTATATACATCAACCAGAGGATGCCTCAACCAGTTCATTAATATCAGGCCACATGGCTGATGAAGTAAGAAAAATACTTATGCCTCTGAGAAAAGATGAGGCAGTCATTGAAAAGCCACTTTATTATGACCTTAACTCACCCAGAAGGTTCGTAGAACACGCCCTGATTGAGCCTAGCGAGAGGATTAATCACACTGATTATTCCCCCCAAAGAATACTGGTGATAGGAGCTGGTTCTTTGGGCTGGAATGTGGTGATGAACCTTGCTTCTAAATTCAGGGACAAGAAAACCGAGATTACAGTCATAGATGGAGATACAGTCGAGGAAGTCAACCTCAACAGGCAGATAATCTACTGGGACTGTGTCGGCCAGAAAAAAGCCCTTGCTCTAGAGCAAAAGGTAAGAGATATATACCATAAAAAAGGGCTAGTCAGTGGGATAGATTCCTGGTTCAATGAAGATTTCAAGTTCAGCGATGGCAAGTTCCCAGATCTTGTTATGGACTGCACAGATAGCTTCAAGAGCAGGGAAGCCATTAATAATTATGCTGTCAAAAATAGGTTGCCTCTTATAAGCGGGGCCACAAGCTACAGCGCTGCCAGAGTGTTAACTTATGTCCCTGGCAGGACCAGCTGTATGAATTGCCTGCTTGACATCAACAAGAAAGCTGATGATGAAAGGGCAGCTGCCTCATGCGCGCATGCTCCAGAGCCCAGCGTCATCATATCCAACAGGATAGGCGCAGGCCTCATGATGGGAGAGGCAGATATGTTCTTTGCAGGCCAGCCTTACAACGGATTAGTAATCTATGATTCATTTGCACCAGCCAGGCTGGGGCTAATGCCCATTAGTTCAGTGTGCGATTGTCATAAGAAAAAGCGAGGTTAAACAAAATGGTAAATTCAAATGATGACCCAAAGAAAAAAAATAATACAAAACAAATAGAGGATATACTGTCTACTTTCGGTAAAAAAGTTGAGGTGGCTAGACCAATATCTGAGGGAGACGTCTCATTATTTGCAAAGATAGACCCTGTGGACTGGTTAGCAGCAAAGCGAGTGGCTGACTTGGTTCCTGATGATTTTATAATTCAATCCCTCAATGACCCTAATAAGGGGCTGCCCTATGTTATCGCAGCCAATCTCATGCTCAAATTAATCGACCAAAAAAACCCTGGCAAAGCAGCTGAGATAGCAAGCAAGGTCGTGAGCCAGAAAATCGAGCCCAGAGAGTTCCTCTACCAAGTGGCCGGCTGTTACACTAGTAACTTTGAAGACTTGAAACAGACAGAGCAAAAGCTCATCAAGCTTATCCACGAAGATGCTTACAGAAATGTTGATAGTAAGAGAGAAGAGATATTCCACAAGGCCTATATTGCAGCTATGGACTCTCTTAAGCAGCAGGCTCAGCAAAAAGCCACTGAAGAATTTGAAAAAGGGGAGAAAAGAAAAGTCCTAGAAGAAACCAAAGATAAGTTGACAGAAACGACCAAGAGGGATGCGGCGCAAAAGTTTGAAAGAGACAAGCCCCAGATTTTCAGCACAGAATACAACAGATTCCTTGCCGGCAAGCAAACAGAAGCACGAACGCAGGCTCAGAGAGAATTCACTCCGGCACAATGGACGACTTATGTCGAAAAGGCAAAAGCTGGCTTTAATACTGAAAAGCAGAGCGAGGCAGAGCGAGAAGTGAAAAAGGACTACAAGCGTAGCAAGCAGACTGAATTGCGCACCTTGAAAGTATTCCCGCTCAGGAGACTCATTGCCTGGGTGGCTGCGCTCGGACTTGCAATTACAGCAGCGAATGTGTTCACCACCTGCCAGCATAACAAGAAGTATTATGACAAGATTGCCAATCCGCGGCCAAGTGTGGTCGAGATAAAAGATGATGGATTGCCAGGGTTGCTTTCAGGTATTGAAGAGAAGAAAGTAAACACTGTCCAGCTGGTTCAGAGCCAATACACTCTCCCTCAGTTCAAGGTCTCACCAATAAGGGCATTGACAGATGATCCTGTAGCCTCTGAAGCTATAATCTCGGCAAGAGGAATAGATTACATAAAATCAACAGAAGGGCCACAGCCCGAGAGCGTCTTTAGTCAGAGCTTCAGCCAGGAAAACTTTAACAAGAAAATCCAGGCTTTAAACAAAATAGTAACAGAAAAGCCGAATGCAGCCCAAGCATTTGGAGCAAGCACTGTAAGAGACCAGGATTATTTCCTGGTTTTCAAGGAGAAGCCGAGCAGTGATAACTTCAAGGCATTTGAAGCCAGCATGGAAAACACTCTGCGCCAATTCGCAGACAGCGATGCACTATCAACTTATCGCCTAGCAGAAATGATAGGGCGTTATTTCAATGCAAGAGAAAGGTATTACGAGAACCAGCCAGGAGAGCGGGCTCCTCTTAATGGAGACCATCAAGCAGCGCAGGACGCAGTTAACTGGGTTCAGAAAAATATCAAACAGAATCCGGGCACTCATCTCACCTACGAGCTCAATTATATACTCGCCTCGCTGTTGAATGGTAATGATAAGCTCACCACGGTTTATCCGCAGCAGGATGGAGCTACAGAAATCCTCCTGGACTCAGGCATATTGGTTAAACGCCCTGTTGTTAAGCCTAGCGAGATTGTACAATTCTACATTAACAGCGCAAATGGAACCAACGAGAGAGCCATCAGAGGACTGGCAGAGGCAGGCTCTGCCCTGATAAGGAGTTCAGATTCTTACAAGAACCCGCTCAACGGGACAGAGGCAATTAACCTGTTCATAAAAGCGCTTGACTACTGCAAACAAACCCCAGGCAATGCTTTCACTCCTGAAGTGCTCTTCGGGCTTGGAAAAGCTTACTACACCCTTGGAGAGTTCAGTAATAGCAAGAAGGTGTTTGATGAGTTAGCCAATAAATTCGGCAGCAGCAACCCAGAGCTAGTTGAACAAGCCAAGAAGATGTTGGCAGACCAGAACGCTGAGAGCATGAAAAGGTTTGTCCAATCATTATACGCACCTGCAGAGCAAGGAGCGAAGAAAACAGAAGTAAAGAAATAAGCAATGCTTAATCATATGCTTAATCATTACATTAATCAATGCTTGAGCAGATGGAAAGGTGATATAAATGGTAACAGAATATGCAAACAAAGTAATGGACGAGCTAGTCAAGGCCCATAGGACAAGCAGGACCTACCTGTTACCCATAGCTCCTGAAACCTGGGCTAGCATGAAAGGAGTAGATCTTAGCGATTACGAGCCAGTCCACATTGATGCGCTCGCATGTTTCTGCCGTAATTTGAGGCAAATAAGCGGACCTTCTATAGAAGAATTGAGAGGGATAAAAACAGAAGAGAAAGAGCAGATAGGTTTAAATCCATATAATTATGATAATATCGAACTCTTGCTCTGCCAGGCAAAAGCTATCATGATATACCAAGGCAGAAAAGCTAATGCAAAAGTGATTGTGAATGTGACAACACAAATCCACTCAGCCCCAGAACAATCAGCCTACATCTCAGGCCTGGGCTTGGTTCCTAAGAAAAAAGGCATAGATGATGTGCTTAAGCCGTTGGAATGAGGAGAAAAATGGTTACAAAAAACAGAACTAGGGATGAAAAAATAGAAGCAATTATAAATAATCTTCTGGAAGTTGAGAGGAAAAGCAAAACATACCTGTTACCAGCATCAGCTTCTGACTGGGCGCAAACCAAGAACAAGGAATTATTATACTACAATCTTCTTGGCATTGAAGCGGTGATGAGCTCAATGGATTTCCCTGATGACGACAATATGAAAAAAATTTATTCAGAAATCGTTAAAAGAGCAGGAATATATAATCCAGAAGCGTCACATGAGTTTAGAGAACAATTCCCTCTTTACTCAACTAATGATAACTACCCTTTGACTAACATCATGATCATGCATGGTAAAGCCTTACTCATCGCAAAAGCCGAGAAGCTAGGAGCAGAGGTTGTAACTGACTTCAAAATGAATCAAATTCGTAAAAGTAGTTATGATGATGGCATCATTTATTTTAGCGGAACAGCAGTAGTAGAGAAAAAAGGAATAGAAAGCGTTCTTAAAGAATGAAAATGGTCCAAGACAATACAGCAGACAATACAGCTAGCAGTAAGGAAAGCAGAATAGAAGCAGCAGTGAATAACCTCATCGAAGTTGACAAGAAAAGCCAAACATACCTATTACCAGCAACAGCTTCTGACTGGGCGAAAACCAAGAACAAGGACTTAGAAGATTACACTCTCATCGGCATTGAAGCATTGGTTCACGCCAGGCATCTAACTCGTTCCATTTCTGCATATCTCCCTGGTTCATTAGGTTCATTACGCATCGAGGTTCTACAGAAAATCGGTGAATACATAGAAGACAAAGAGCACAGCCTCATCTTAAGTGATGAGTTTGAAAAAAATTTTCCACTATCCATCATGCCAACTCATCCGGACCAAATATACCTCTCATACATAACCCCCCAAACTCAGATTATACTCCTTCACGGTAAAGCAAGGCTCATCGCTAAAGCAGAGAAGATCGGAGCAGAAGTCGTTACTGATTTCAGAATCAACCCAATTAAATCATGGGTACCTGACAATCCTGAAAGCGTCATTTATTTTAGCGGCACAGCAGTAGTTAAGAAGAAAAGCGGAATAGAAAGCGTTCTTAAGGAATAAAAATAAAAAGATTAAGAAAAAGAAAAGATTAAGAGAAAAAGATTAAGAGATTAAGAAGAAAATTTATTTCTTTAGCGGCCTCAGCTCATCATAGAAATATATTTCCTTGCCGAGAAGGTTCATCTTGACAAGCTCAATATAATTTCCCTTGAACTTGCCTATGACTGTTATTCTGTGGCCGTTATTCTTCACAGCTGCCAAGTCCTTGCTTAGCTGCCCAATATCAACAGCTGTGAGCTTTTTCACATATGCTGGAAGTACATCATCATAATCCTGAACCAGGAGTTCTAACGCCTTGCCAGTCTCGCTATCAACTGCTGCGAATTCTGCTGGGTAGACATAGAGTTTCACAAACTGCCCTTCATACTTGGCAGCATTCTCTTCAAGCTCTCTCAGGTTGATGCGCTCAGGCTCTTTTTTCAGCTTTTTATACTCTATCGCAACAACGTCCTTGTAAACCTCTTTCTCGTCTAGCATTACTGCATCATTGGTTGCCTTTCGCAATCCCAGAGTCATTATTTTCTTAAGATTCAGGTTCTCTTCGTAGGTCGTAGATTTTATGCCTGCGTTGAGCAATGAAGCGCTTATTTGAGGGTTAGCCTCGAGTATTGGCTTAGCCATTTCAAAAGCAGAGGCATAGTTCAGCGAGGATTCAGCATCTCTATCTGGCAACTTGCTGTTCAAGTTGTTGATTATGTCAACGATCGCTTCGGTGGTGTAATTAGCTGCAAGTTTGACTTCGATAATTCTGGACGCAGCCTCAGCTAGCTGCTGGGCAGTTTCATCCTTGTCCGCTCTAGAAGCTGATTTCAGAGCGCTAATTAGAGGGATGATATCTCTCCCGGGCTCTAGTACTGTAGATGATTGGAATTTGTGGAAGTATCTCATGAGCTTGCTTGTTGCAATGGCAATCTCTGTGAAGCTATTCTCTCTTTGCTCAGAGCGTATATCCAATTCCTGGGCAACATCCTTTATATCCTGGATAACTATCTTAAAGGGAGCTGGCGATGTAAGATTTGAAGAATTGGATTGTTCAACTTCCTTGGCAAGCAACTGGATGTTCTCAAGTAGCAACTTGGTGCCATTAACCATGTCTACTAAATAGTCCGGGTCATTATAATAACCCCCTGATAGCAGGTCCAGGGCTTTCACAAGCTCATTGATTTCAGCAGGGTTATAATTCAGGCCATTGGCAGCATTGGTTAGAACCATAGCGCCTTTGACATAATCATCCAGCCTGTACTTGCCTTCTCTTAGCTCTTTTAAAACGCTCATAAAGGCAGTCATCCGCTGGAGGCTCTCCCTGTCCTTGTAGGCGTCGAGAGCTGATTCTATGCTCTTAACAATCACTTCAATTGGCTCAGGGAAGTCAGAAGCATTCTTGAACGCCCTCACGAGGTTGTGCTTATCTGCGGCAGACCACGGGCTGATGCTAATCCCTTTTTTATTCAGGTACTCGTTGCTTAATATTAATATCTTTTCCTCTAGGTGCTGGTCATCAATCAGCGCAGGAATGTTTATTTCTTTCTTCCTGTAATTGGTCACAAATTCCAGAATGTTTTCCAGAGGAGTATTAGATTGGGCAGCGCCAAAAGCCTTTTCCCAGTATTCAAAAGGAACATTACTGGTGAACCTGCGCCTGAACTTATTCAAGATTCTTATTGTTTCGTCACTAGTAATCTTGACCACAGGGGAAGTGCTTCCACTATACTGGGCGTAAATCATCTCCATTATATCTTGGGCTTTTTTTATGCCTATGCCTGTGTATTCTGCAAAATCAATCAAGCCAACCACTGCATCGGAAAGAGTAATAGGATTCTCACTGTCTTTTTTAAGAGAGACGTACCTGACTTTCTCAATAAAGGATTTCATGTTATCTGGTTCATAAAGGGCTCGGCCGGGCCGCAGCCTGTCAATCCTCTTAAGGATATTCATGGTAGCAGTGCTAATCATGTCTGCGCCAGCGCTATTACCTGAATTATTCTGAAGAGCAGAAGGAATTATCTGGAAATCTCTTAGGTCCGTATTCTTTAACTTATTGTAATTATTCAAGAAGGTAATCGCGCCAGTGGTGATTTGCTCCAGGGTGTCAAAATCATTCTTGTCCTTGAAAGCTGGGTCTAATAATTTAATCATCTCAATTATTTGCCCAAAAGAAGGGGATGCGGAGTTGCCAGCAGTGGCCTTACTCGCCAGGAAGCTCTTGTAACTCTCCAAAATCTGCTCTGCTGCGAGAATATAATCTGCGGATGAGTTAGTGTTTTTTTTCGGCTTATCAGCGTTAAAAGTCACCATCTCCTTAAGCATGCTTGATAAATAAGTCAGCTCTCTAACCTCAGCCATGGTAGGGTATTTCTCCAGCGCTCTTTTCAGCAATTCAGTGTTGTCATCCCTGCCCGCCGCATTAGCATCTGATAGGTTGAGAAAGTGATTCACCATGAAGTTCGCAAATGATTCAGTATAATAAGATCTGTAATCAGGAAGCTTTTCAACTATTGAGTTCAGCGTTTTCTTCATTAAATCACGCGAATCTGGTTTCGGCTGGCCCAATGCCACGCCCGCGCCCTGCAACAGCATCAAGCCTGAGAAGAGATACGCACCGATTCTCTGTCTAAGAGACAGACTTCGCTTCTTCTTTTCCTCGTCTTGCATTTGGTTTTTGAGCATATTAATCAACTTCATTTTTAGCGAGTCATTCATCCTCGCTCTTCTTTTTTCAAGACAGCTTCAATTCCAGTGGCTTTTTCTGGTTCATTAGTTTTATTTTTCTTGTTACATCCCTTTAATAAACCCTTGTAGTCCTTCACCCGATTCATGAGATCAATTTCATCCTGAGCTCCGCACATTTCAAAGAACTTACGCGCCTCCTTGGCATTACCTGCTCCGATATATGAACTAGCATACTCATAAATGCCTCTTTCTTTGAATTTATTTATTTCAGCTGCTTCTTTATCACTCCTTGGCTTTATACGGGCATAGGCTGCAAGCATAGCTTCAAAATAATTCCTATCTTTTGTTTTATTTTCATTATAGAATTCTGCTATGACCCTATAAAGGGCATTTTTCTTTGCATCATCCTTAATCATGGAAGCAACTTCAAGCGCATAATGAGCAATTATCCCGCTGATTTGTATTGAATCATGCATAGCATACTCTGCGAAGAGAATCAGGAATTCATCCTTTAAACCTTCATTCTTGGAGTTGTCAACCAGCTTGTCAATAAGGCCTGCTCTTAAAGGAGGCATTAATTTTCTCTTCCACAATCTTTTTGTTGACGGAAATACCATACGATTACAAACATCATTATAAAACATAGAGCCAATCATTCTGGTCTTTGGCGAGACAGCTAGCAATTTATCATTCGCATCATCCTTCTTATTTTTCTTATCGTTTGCCATAAATCATCACCTTGAACTAATCACTCCTAAGAACAGACTCAATCCCTGCTGGTTTATTCTCATCCTTTTCACCAGCAACTCCATGATAACCAGGTGAATATTTACCTTTCAAAAGCTTCTTAGGATTCTTTGCTTTATCAATAACCTCCACAAGATCATGGGCTCCACACATCTCAAAGAACTTACGAGCCTGCTTTACATTCCCCGCGTCCAGTTTATGTTGTGCATAGCTGTAAACATTGGCCTCTGTGATTTTTTTTAACCTCGATGCTTCTTCAGCATTCCTAGGCTGCACTTTAGCATAGGCTGCCAGCATAGTCTCAAAATAAGTATTATAAGATCTTGTCTCTGAATCAACTTTTTTTCTTATTCTCCTATAAAATTCAGCCATATACCTATAAAGGGCATTCCTCTTGGCAGCATCCTTAACCAGAGAAGCCACTTCGAGAGCATAAGGAGCAACTTCACGCATAGCATAATAACTATCGGCCGGTGTTACATCTGAATCATCTATTGCGATATATGTAAAATGAATCAGGACATCATCTTTCAACATTTCATCCTTTGGGCTCGGGACTAGCTTGTCCACAAGGCCTTTTCGTAATAAAGGCGCAAGATTTTTTCTCCAGAGTTTTTCTAATGACCCTCTTCTAGAAGCCTTGAGGCTATTATAAAAAACATTAGCAATAGCTTTTGCCTTGGGCGAGACAGCCAGCAATTTCTCATCTGCATCATTTTTTTTATTTTTTTTATCTTCAGCCATATATCATCACCTTAAATTAATCCCTCTTAAGAACAGACTCAATCCCCCCTGTCCCAGCCTCCTTTTTTTGCTTTTCTAGAATCGCCTTATTCTTGGCATAATTCTTTAACATCTTTTTTATCTTTTTTGGGTTTTCCACCCGGTCAATCATTTCAATCATGTCCTGGGCTCCGCACATCTCAAAGAACTTACGAGCCTTGCCAAGGTCGCTTCCTGCTAGCTTTGACTGAGCGTATTCATACGCATACTTCTCACTAAATTCTCTCAGTTTATTTGCTTCTGCCTCATCTTTTGGGTGAATATTAGCGTAAGCTGCAAGCATAGCCTCGAAATAATTTGAATCACTTTCCTTTATATGATTATAAAACATGGCTATTCCTCTATAAAGAGTGTTCTTTTTCTCAGGATTTCTCACAAGCGAAGCAAGCTCAAGAGGGTAAGAAGCAACCTCACTGTAATCAATATGAGAATAAGAATCATCCATTGCCAGCGCTGCCAATCCCATCAGGATTTCATCTTTTAACCCTCCTTCCTTGGGGCTGTCAACGAGCGCGTCCACATAGCCGGCGCGTATTTTAGGCATTAATTTCTTCTTCCACAACTTTTTCCTTGAGTCACTCCACATCTCGCTCTGAAATTTATCATGGAAAAACTTCGAGATGGTGCTAGCCTTCGGAGAGATTCGTAACAATTGCGCATAATCTTTTTCTTTAGTCTCTGCCATGCATCATCACCTTGAACTAATCCATTTTCTTTAACACATCATCCAAGCAAGTCGGTTCCTGGCCTTGCTGCTCGCCTTTTTCATTTCTCTTATCATATTTAGCCTTCAATAGCTTCTTTGGATTCTTAATCCTGTCAATAACATCAATCATTTCCTGGGCTCCGCACAGCTCAAAGAACTTACGAGCCTTCTCAACATCCCCTTCTGCTAGCTTTGACTGGGCGTATTCATAAGTGTCTTCCTCTCTTCTCTTCTTCAGCTCATTTTCTTCTTCACTGCTTTGAGGTTGGATTCGATAGAAAGCTTCTAATCGTGCTTCTAAACGTTCAGAATTATGTCCATCATCCGAAATATCTTTCTTGCCATAGGTTTCTACAATTTCTTTGTATAGGGCTTTCTTCTTTGCATCATCTTTGATCAGGGCAGCCACTTCAAGAGCATAAGGAGCAACTCCTGTATGGCCGGCACTCACCACGGCTTGATATGCTAATACAATCAAGATTTCATCCTTCAATCTTTCCTCTTTGGGGTTGTCAATCAGCTTATCAACCAATCCCTTGCGTAAACTCGGCATGATTTTCTTCCGCCAAAAAACCTCTAATTTATCATGAAAACAGCTATACGGATTATACTTCTTGCACATATTTTTATAAATAGCTGAGGCTATGGCCTTTGCCTTGGGGGATACTAATAATAAATCATTTTTGTTGCTGATTTGGTTTTCCATTTTTGTTCACCTTCAAGCTTTAGTCTTTTAGCACTTGGTCCAAGCCTGTCTTCTCTGGCCGGGTTTTTGCATCATCATCTCTCCCTTTATCATCTTTGCCTTTTTTCTCATTATTTATCTTGTACTTTTTAGGGTTCTGCCTCATCATCGCGGTTATTATGCTCATCATCTGGGTGTTATTGCAGATTTTAAATGCTTTAAGCGAGGTTTCTAAGTCTCCTTGCTCTAATTTTTTCTTGGCATACTCAAAAATCGAGCCTTCTTTTGCTTGTCTCCTTATCTCCTCTCTTTCTGCCTCTGTTTGTGGCTCTATGCGGGCGTATGCTTCGAAAATGACATCTAATCCTTTTCTTCTGTAGGAATCCCCCCGGAAGCTATGACCAGAATAATCTCGGCCTCTGACAAATCCTGCAATTTCAAAATAAAGTGCATTCCTCTTGGTAACATCGCCTAACAAGGAAGCTACCTCAATGAGGTAGGACTCTGTGTTATGATGATCAGAACTATATATATATTGGCGGATTATTTCTGTTATTCCAGTCAGAACCTCATCCCTGAGGGCAGTGTTCTCCTGGTCAGGAAGGATTTGGTCTAAATAGCCCTCCCTGAGTTTAGGGATCAGATATTTCCTCCAAAAGCGCGTTGTGGACTGAATATGGCTGCTGATTCTTAGCTGTTTGTAAGTGGCAGCAGCAATTAATTTGGCATCAGCTGAGGTTTCTTGCATGCTTTGATTTTTCTTTGCATTCATGTTCATCACCATTAAAATTCATTCAATAAAAATTTATTATTCGCTTTGGCGATACTTGTCTTTTAGTACAGTATCAATTCCTTGCTTGCCAGCAGAGGATGATTCATAATCTTCAGCGCCTCCTACATTGGTCTTCTTTTTTCTTTGTTTCTTGTTAATCATCATCATTTTTGCTATCATGGCAGTCATATCATGGTCCTGGCAAGCCTTGAAAGCACTCAGTGCCTTCTCTAAATCCCCTCCTTGAAATTTCGATTCAGCATATTTGAATAGGTTGCCCTGCTCTAGTTCTGATGTTAATCTCTGGCGCTCATCTTCATTTTGCGGCTCAATCCTGGCATAAGCCTCCATCATCACTTTTAAAGAGCGCGCTCTGTGGCTTCCCTCAGTCCATTCATGGTCCTGGTGGTTCAGGTGATGCTCAAAATCTGCAATTCTGAAATAAAGAGCGTTTCTTCTGGAAACGTCCTTGACAAAGGCAGCAACCTCAATTGTGTAAGGCTCAACGCCATGATTATCTTTTGCCTCATTTATCACTAGGTTGGTTATCTCAATCATTACGTCATCCTTGAATTGTTCATTCTTAGAATTCTCAATAATTGTGTCCAAAAGGCCTCCTTTGAGTTTGGGAACAAGGCATTTTCTCAAGAAGTTTTTTTCTCTCAAGTGATGGTCTATGTCTTTTAATTTCCCATAAATCGCATTGGCAACAAGCTTTGCCCTAGGTGAAGTTTCTAAATGATCCAACATTGTTGATTTAGCGCTCATCTTATTCACCTTTTAGTACAGCATCTATCCCTTTACTTTCCTTATCTTTCTCAACATCATCTCTTTTTTTGTATTGCTCGTCTTGCTCATATTTGCCTTTATTTTTTCTGTGAATAGAATCATACATCGTCTCTAGAACAGCTGCTCTTTCTTCTTCGCCAATGAGTTTAAAGGCTTTTAAAGCTCTTTCCTTGGAGCCGAACTTGAACTCATACTCAGCAGTGCCTTCCACATTATCATTTTCTAATGCCCTGGCTAATTGTTCTCTGTCATCCTTATCTTGCAGCTGCACTCTTGAGTAGGACTCAAGCATCAAGTCTAAGCAAGCATCCTTATTAAAACCATAACTATTTCTTTTTGATGAGTAGAGTTGGGCTAGCTGGATATAAAGCAAATTTTTCTTTTTCTGGTTTTTTACAAGCGCAGGAATTTCAAAGAGACACGGCAGAATCCATGAATTAAATGAAGAATTGTATCTCAGCAATCCTACTATCTCAATAAGAACATCATCTTTAAACTCCTGCATTTGAAGACTGGCTAGAATACTGTCAAGCGAGACCTCTTTATCTTTGCCATCGCCTGCTCTTTTTAGCATAGGCAGGAATTTTTTCTTGATAAAGCGTTTCTTGCTAGTCCAGGCGCCTTTTTTTGCATACAGAAAATCATAGATGTCCCTTGCAAGCTTATCGGGACTGGGTTGGGTGATTGATTTGTTCATCTTGCTTCCTCCTCTGGCTCGTCTTTGAGCACTGCCTGTATTCCCCTTGGCTCTTCTGTTTGATCATCTGTGCTTTTTGATCGCCCTAAACCTAAATGTTCTGCTCCTAAATATTCTGTTTGCTCTAAGATTTCCACTACTGGGGTTGCATTGCAGAGCTTGAAAAGAGTGAGTGCTCCTTTAACATCACCAACTTTGAGCTTGGCCTGGGCGCGGTCAAACATGGTTTTTGAGGCACATGTCCTTCTTGCATTCTTGAAGAGTTTTTTAGATTCAAGCTTGGCAAACAAGGACGCGATTTTTTTATCCACAGGATACTCCCCAACAAGTGTATAGGCCTTAGCTGCTAGTTCATAGTTCTTATGCGCAAATCCTTCCTCTGCAATCCGAGTGATTTTGTCATCTTGCAGAGCTTTCTCTAGGATTGATTGTTCTTCCCTGTTCTGAGGTAAGACTTTTATATAGGCATCAAGAATTATATCATAAAGAACAGCCCGCAACGAGTAGAATGATTCGTTTAATGACTTAGCTCTTAAGTAGTGCGCTGCTTCTATGAAACCCATGTTCTTCTTACGCTGATCCCCCATAAGCTCTATCGGTTTGATTATACATTCTTCAAAGCTAATAAAATAACTTTTTCTTGCGTCTTCCTTTATTATTTTCCTGCTCATCTCGAGCAAAATATCATCCTTGATTTCTTGCGTCTTAGGGCTGGCCAGGTCATAGAGTCGTAAGAGCAGTGTATCAAGGTTTTTCTCATTTTTCTTGTATTCATTCTTAAGAACAGGAATAAGGGTTTTCTTCATGAATCCGCATCTTGTCGGGCGGTTTTCTTCAGACCTAAGGCTATCATAGATTTCTGTGACTAAATCCCGGGCTTCTTTAGACGTATTAACAGGAGCGAAATCATATTTGGCCATCTTGTTCACCTTTTAGCACAGCTTTAATTCCTGTGTTTTCTTTAGCACTTGACTCATAATCACTTTTCTCCTTATTGCCTTTCTTCTTTTTAGTGTAAATAGAATCTGCCATTGCTTCCATCAATGTCTCTCTTTTTTGCTCTCCACAAAGCTCAAAGGCCTTGGATGCTCTTGGTCTTGAGCCGAACTTGAATTCATGTCTAGCAAGTTCGAGCACATGGTCTGATTCTAGTGCTTCCTTGAATTGCTCTTGCTCTTCTTTATTCTGCGGCTTTACCCTGGCGTACGCTTCCAGCATCAGGTCGTAACAGCTCCCTGTATTAAAATCAGAGTCACTAGAATGCTTGTAGAAGAAATGCGCGAGTTCTATGTAAAGAAGGTTTTTCTTTTTATAGTCTTTTATAAGCTCAACTGGCTCGAGCAAATAAGGAAAAAGCCAGCTATTTGAGTACTTATCACCCCATAAACCTCCACGCATAGCGGCTTTCTCTTTTAGAAGTTGCGTTGCTTCAATCAGGATTTGGTCCTTGGAATCCTGCATTTTCGAGTTAGCAAGGATTGTGTCAAGAGAAATCTCTCCTTTGCGCTCATCCACTTCTCCCTTGAGCATGGGCAGAAACTTATTCTTAATAAAAGATTTCCTTGATGTCAATGACCCCTTTTTTGCATACATCATATCATAAATATCTCTAATGGTTTCGCCATAATTCCTAACCTGATCAGTGCTCTTTTCTCCTGTCATGTTAATTCCCTCTGCTATCATCAGAGCCATCATTCTTTAGTACAGCATCAATGCCTTTTGCTCCTATTTCTTCTTCGCCACCAATGTCTTCGCTACCAGCTTCTTCGTCGCCAGAATCATCATTTTTTTTGGCTGCCTGGACTATTTCTTTTGCTCCTGCGAGCTTGAACAGCTGGGTAGCACCTTCTAGGTCACCAACCTTGAGTTTGGTTTTAGCAGCGGCAAACAGTTTTGCCTGGAGGCCTCTCTTTTTCATATTTGGATTGTAGTTCTCAAGAACAGAATTGAGGTAATTAATCTGCTTTAGTTTTTCTTCAGAACAAGTCAGCTTGAGAGCCTTTACTGCTCTTTTATAGTTGCCTTGACTTAGTTCGCTTCCAATCATGTTTGCAATTCTTATCGACATGCGATTTTTTTGTGAGATATATTCCTCTTCCTCATTTTCATTAGAAGGCTTTATTCTGGAATAGGCTTCAAGCATAGCATCTTTACAGCGATTACATTTTGAGGAAAGGAAATAATCCTGTTCAAGAGAATAACTTCTGAGGGCGATTCGTAGGTATAAAGTATTCTTTTTTCCTTGGTTCTTTATGGTTTCAACCAGCTCAAGAATATAAGGAAAAGTCTTAGAATTGGAATGATCATTAATAGTATCTGCTAAAAGAAAAATAATATCATCTCTCAAGTCTTTGATTTTCGGCTCATCAAGCTCACCCATGTTCTGCAAAAGCTTGTCCAGTGATGAGGATTCATAACCCTTATTTCCCTTCACCATTGGAATAACAGCATTCTTCACAAAAGAATTATAGGTGAGGGCTTTTCTCTGGGACTCAAGACTACTGTAAATCGTATTAGCTAAGGTACAAGCCTCATTTGATATCTGCTCATTAACATCAGCCATTCCTACTTCACCTCTGCGAATCTTATTCCGATTTCTTCGCAGAGGTCTTTGTAGTTGTCCATGAGCCATTGGTTGAGCTCTAGGTTCTCTGCTCCTCTGCTGACAGCCCGGATTATTCTGCCAAGGTAATTTTTGCTTTGAAGCAGGTTTGCTTCTGAGAATGTTTTCTTAAAAACATCAGGGTTTGAATTGTAGCTCAGCACAATATCTGATGTGACGCTGGCCAGCAAGTGGTTGAGCACAGGCCTTTCAACAGCAGTCTCTAAAATGCGCAGCTTGTCATCAATGGTCAGGTCAGCAAGGGAATCAAGGCGGGTTATGTCAGTTCCATAGCTTTCGGCTTCCTGCGCCAGGTTTTTCAGAAAATAATAATTCGCTCTTACCTTATCACTTATCTTAGCCAGTGTCTGCTTGAGAGTCTCTTTTCTCGCGCCTGGAGAAAGCTGGGTAGTGTCCTCGCCCTGGCTCATGAGTAGATCGTCTTCTACGTGATAAACAAATTCCTTGAGCTTATTCAAAGACAGGTAGCCTAGCTTATTCCCAAGCAGTGCAGTAAGCAAATCATTTTTGACGTTCTTATCAATCACATTAGACCTGCTTTCTTTGGAGACATCATTCAAAGATAATTCTTTTCCGTCAATGAAATAAACTCTCTTCCCAGCACTACCTTGTGGTGTCTTTGTCTTTACTTTGTAGAATGAGCTGTCAGCGCAAAAAAAGGATTCAACATCATAGCGCAGCTCAGTCCAGGAGGGAATAGCCAGGTAAGGCCTCACGTCTCCATAGACAGAGTAAAGCTTTGAGACTATCTTAAGCATAGAGTTAATGAACGAGTCCTTCAAGATATTGTCCTGCTCAAAGAGTTTTTTCTCTAGCTGGTTCAGGGTTTTCTTGTTCCTTATCAGCTCGAGAGGAGTGTCCATCTTGATATCTAAGCTATCAAGGGCCAATAGGTCTGTTAAATCAAGAAGAGCAGTGTTGCCTTGAACCTCTCCTAAGAGTGCTTCTTTCTTGGTTATCATTGCTATTCCGTCTTTCATATAGCTATAAACAGCATCAAGAAATTTTCCTAGAAATGAGAATTTGGGCTCTATAAGCGGAGCATCGTTCTGCTCAGGAGCAGCTATGATTAGGTATGAGGAAAGGTAATTCTCGCTCTTCAATAAATCAGCAACATCAGGGCTGTAGCCTTGCTTATCCACCTTTATCTTTGCAGGTAAAGCTTGCTGCTGGTCTAATTGTGAATAAATAATCTTGAGCGCTGAAAAATATCTTAAGGTTTCGCTCTCATTCAGCTCAACAAGGATTTTCTTCTTAACTCTGAAGACAGGCATAAGGCGCTTCATATCCCATTCAGACTGCTGAAGCAATGCTGCAGTAAGCTTGTCTCCTCCTGTTTTGGGTGCACCATCGCTTCCGTAAGTGAAGTAGACTCCTCCTTGGCGGCGCTGGCGTGGCTTAGCTGTGCTTTGCCTGCTTTTCCCCTGTTCTGCTTCTGCATCAGGCGCCTGAGGTTGGCCCTGCTCTTCCTCATCAGAGTGAGCAGGCTTTCTTCGCGTTCCTGCACCTGCTTGCGTGCGCCTTTCACTTCCATTCTTCAACAGTTCTTCTGTTAGCTTATCTTCCTTGGTCATGTAGCATCACTCATAAAGTCATTTCTTTTCTCTTATTTTCTCAGGCTTTGCTTTGCTAGCTAGGGCAGTCCTAGACAGGGCATCATCCACAAGCTTTCCGAAATCCTGAGCCAGCTTGGCATACATTTGGTTGTATAATGTCTCAAACCCTTCAGGATCTGCGGCAACATTCATACCCTTCTTCAGGTAAATCTGCTGTACCTCATTCTGAGCCTTTACTTCAGCAATAATTGCTCTGACCCTGTTGGCACGCTTAGACTCCTCAATTGCGTCTAGTAACTTCTTAGTATCAGCATTGTAGTCATTAATTCTCTCCTCGAGTATTTTGGTATCAATTTTGCCAAAGTACTTAACCACCTCTTCCAGCTGCTTGTCAAAGTCCTTGAGCTTTCTTATCTCTGCAAGTTTTTCCTTGCCCTTTGCATCCTTAATCAGCGGTGCTATAGCTTCTGCGCTAATCTGCTTTGCAAGGTTGTTAACATCTCTGCCGCTAAAGCCATATTCTTTGCATACTTTTCCAAGCCTGAGGTAATCTTTGTCTGAAACCTTTAGATAGCCTCCTTTCTTGGCTTTCTTGAGCTTGATATCAAACAACAGCTTGGCATATTCTGCTTCTGTTTCAGGGCCATCTGCTGTTATAGAAGTCTGGGCGATTCTTCCCAGTACTGCAGGGTCCACTGGTGTGGGATTGGACTCTGATGGAGTAAGGTTGCTCGTGGTTATCAGCACTGAGTTGCCATAATCCTTTGAAGCCAGTCCTTCTAATGTGTTAAGGAACTCGCTTATTATGTCCCTGTCTGCAGGGCTCAGCTGCGGGTCATCCCTGGCTGCAAGCACTGCATCCAAGTCCTCTATAACATAAACATTAAGCTTGTTAGGATCATTGCGCAATTTCTCACGCACCTTTTTTGGGGACTCACCAAACCATTTGTCCTTGATGTCAGCGCTTCCAATAATCTGAAGGTTCAGCTCTAATCCTTGCTCTTCAGCTCTCTTCTTCATGCTGTTAATGAAAGCCCTTATGCCTGTGGTTTTACCACCACCAGGCTTGCCAGTAATAAATGCTCTGCTAGGGAAATCTCCTCTTTCCTTAATGAAGTTCTTTCTCTTTTCTGGATTATAAGAGAGCAAATACTCCTCTGCAATCTTGAAAAATTTAATCAACTCAACGTTGCCAACAATATCTTCGTAACTGGTATCCTCGAGCTCGATTTCCTCCTTTGATTTCGATATCTTGAAACCATTTATAGTAGTATCAAACATGCTGATTGAAAGATCCTCGACCCTTTTCACCAGGTCACTGTACTCATCTTTTAGCTTGACACAGCTTTCTGCAATTGAGTCAAATATTTCTCTCGACAAGTAAAGCAAGTCTTCGCTGTTCTTAACAAATTTTTGTTCCGGCTGGTCAGGGTCAGGCGCAACAACCGCAGTGATGTATTTTTGCAGGATGTACTCTGCGGTTTCATCCTTGGTATTCTTGAAGAAATCAAACTCATAGTTCTTGTCGACCTCTCCGATTGTAGAATCGCCATCTTGCAGCATACTGCTTATCTTATTGCTTATTATGCTGGCCCCTATAAATAGTGAATATATGTTCCTGAAATTCTTTTCCAACGTGAGTTTATCGTGGTTGTAAGCATCATCCTTTTCGTGGAATCCTATTTTGAGTAAATCTGATACTTGGTCAAACACCGTGCAATAGGCTGTGAATCCATCTTCCAGGGCCCTAAGTATTTTGTACTGCTGCTCATTGAGCATGTCAGGATCATCTATGTCTGATCCACGGACTATATCATATATATTCTGTGCTCTTAGCAGCTTCTTTGCTTCCTTTCTCTTGTCCTTGATCATTTTATCCGGAAACGTAACTAGTTCAGCCAATTAAACCACCTTCTTTTGTTATTCCATACACTTTGAATTTTGATTCTTCATTAGCAAAAAGCTCTTCAGCTCTTTTCTTGAGTTCCAAGTGGCACAGAACATATTCGTCCCTGACTTGGCTTCCGCATAGCTCTACTTTGCATGGCTGCGTCTTCTTTTTTGAGCCGTTCTCTCTAACCACGTCAACTGCTTTTTGAGTTGATACTGATTGCTTTCTAAACCTCAAAAAGAATGGGTTTTCAAATTCTGAAAAGAACGTATCAACTTCTTTAGCGTTCTGTGTGAACTTACAGTAGTATGGTCCGACAACAAACAGTTCCACTGTTTGCGGCCGGTATACTCCTCCGCCATCTATAAAAGTGAGGTTCTTGAAAACATAATCCTCAGGCATCCCAAAGCACTGGTCTTGGAATCTCTGCACAAAGGGGTGCGTTTCGTCACGTATTTCTGGGAGTTGCGCATCTTGTAAGAAATCAACAGCATACATTATGAACAGGTTTTTGCTCACATCCAGCCCGCTGAACATAGCCCTGTAGCGTCGGTAGTTCACCTCTTCTTCGATCTTGCATTTAACCTTTTTAATATCAAAATCAGATTTTGCAGGTAACTCTGCTGTTTTTATTTTCTGAAAGAAATTCCGGCTAGCATAATTATCCTGTTCTTTTGAAGGGGAGGCATTATTGAAAATCTTTTCTTTTGCATCCTTCATTATTTGCTCAAGAGAAGGAAGGCTGGCCAAATGGTCTCCGTTGCTTTTCTGGTACATGTAAATCTTACGGTACCATTCTGAATTCGGGAATCCGCAAAGAGTTGGGTCAATAGCTATCTCATCTAACTGGGGGATGCCTACTTTGTGTTCAGGAAGCCTTTTATAATCAAAGAAGCTTATGATGTCCCTTATCTTGATTATGTGGGGTTGGAGGTGTTTGTAGTCTATTTGGGGGACGAGTTCAACCAGTTTATCTAGAGAAAGGAGTATTCCTGACAGATACATTTCTTTTGCTTTGCCTTTGAGTAAAAGGCAGTCATCGTTTACTTTTCTGACTTCAGCATCCATGTTGTTTCCCTCTTCAAATTTTTCAAAAGTAAAATAATAAAATAAAAAGAAAAAAAATTATTGCGCTTTTGGCGTTGGCTGTGCTGGCTCTTTATCAACTGCCTTTGCTCGCTCGGTTGTGTACTTTGACAGGATTTCCACAACTGCTTCATTGAGTATGCGAGCTGCGTCTCGGGCATTCTGCACAGAGCCGTCAATCATGGTCTTATCATATACGTCTTTTGTCAGCATCGCTGAAGTCTCTGCAGCCAAGGTCTTGGTTGCCTTTCCAATATAATCGATACTCCTGTTAGCAATGTCCTGCACAAGCTCGTACAGTCTTACTGCACCTGCGCTCTGCTTGACTGCTATCATCACCTTTCCAATGGCTTGGAGGTTCTCTGCTGACTCTTTTGAGATATTGTATAGGATAACTCCCTGGTCCTTCAGCACACGGATGAGCACGTTCAGGTTCTCTTCAAGCCCGTCTGACAGATACTTGTTCTCTTTGGCTACCTTTAACTTGAATGAAGCCTCACTGATATCATCTGTAAGCTGTGTCTTCTGTCTGTTGAAATCTTCAATCACGCTCTCCAGCTCTGCTCTTGCAGCCGAGGACTCTGGTAATGAATCCAGCTCTTTCTGCTTTTCTGCTAGTTGCTTGTTTACATCTTCAAGTTGAGGCTTGTACTGGTCAATGAGATGCTGGCTTTCAGCCTCTGTGGCAATATACCTCTCCTGTGCTGCATTCAGCTGTTCTCTTAGGTTTTCTAAGTCTTGCCTGGTCAGATCAATTGCCTGGTTGTATAGTTCAACATTATCAAGCATCACATCAACATCTTGGCCAACAGTCTGGTTCTTCAGTCGACTGTACATCATTTTTTCGGCTCTGCCCTTGCTTACCAAGGCGACAATCTTCTCAAGCAGTGGCGTTCCTTGAACAGCCTTAAGCTTGATTCCTGCGCTCTTTCCCATCTTGTAGGCTTCATTAACATAGCCCTTGATGGTTTCTGCAATAACAGCGTATTGCTTCAGTATGCTGTCTAAACCAGACGCTGCTCTTCGCGTTGTTACTTGGCGAGAAAAAGTCTCTGTTTTCTGACTTTCCAATCCAGATTCGAAGAGTGATCTTAAATCAGTTCTCCTCTTGTCTAATTGGTCCATTCCTCTTTGCATTCTTCCGGTATTCATATTGCATCTCCTCCATTATTTGCTTTTTAGCTTATTAATTAAAATGACAATTCTTAAATTATTTTGCCATTTTTTAGTTGCAACAACACGAACTCCTTTATAAAGCTTTCGTTTTTATTCACTTTACAGTGATTAAAAGACTGAGAGAATGGTCGCTCCACTCCCTATTTAAATATAACTATTATTTTTACCACGACTTAGTAATTAAAAAAGCGAAACATTTATAAACACAACTTCATCCTGTAGTCATTCCGAATTATTCAATGCGTCGCAAAGGGGGAAGATAAGAATGGAACTTGACCAAATGATTGAGATGCAAAAAATCAAGCTCAGCAGAGAGCTGGACGAGTTTTTGGACACATTACAATAACCAAATAAAGAGATTATAAAAGGGAACAAAATGATAGAAAACGCAGAAGACGAGGAACTCCTTGAAGAGATAAGGAAAGATGACGAGAAAGAAGACTTCAGGAGCGTCCTCAACAAGAAGAAAATAAGCAAATGGGAGCTTGACCAAGCCCTAGTCGGCGAAATAGGCGAGGTATGATTTTTCTCAGTATTTTCAAAAAAATTAAATAGGGTTATGTTTTCTTTTATTTCATGAAGGAAATAGCTCGCGGTGCAGAATCAGTCATCTATGAGGACAAGAACACCATAATAAAGGACAGGCTGAAGAAGAATTACCGCATTGCAGAGCTTGACGAGGAGCTCAGAAGGCAGAGGACTAGGAGAGAAACCAATCTGCTACAGAAAGTCACTATTCCTCATCCTAGGCTCATTCGTTCTGATGATAAGCAAAAAATAGTCATGGAAAAGATAAAAGGGGAGAAGCTTAGAGAGGTGCTTGATAAAAAGCCAGAATTAGCCAGAAGGATTGGCGAATTGGTTGCAGAGCTTCACAACCACAACATAATTCACGGAGACTTGACAACCAGCAACATGATATTGAATGAAAAGAACAATATTGTATTCATTGACTTCGGCCTTAGCTTTCACTCTGATAAGATAGAGGACAAGGCTGTTGACATCCACTTGTTCAAGCAGGCTTTGAACAGCAAGCATTTCAAGGTTTATGACAAGGCATTAAAAGAATTCATGCAAGGCTATAAAAAAGTTAATAAACACGAACAGATAATGCAGAGGCTTAAAGAGGTTGAGCTGAGAGGGAGGTATAAGCACTGATGAAAAAGCTTGTTTTTATCCTCATATCATTCTTGCTCATAAGCTGCGCCCTGGTTAGTGCCAAACAGCACCATATTAACCTGTTAACAGTAGGCGAGATCGGTGACGAAGTAATAGGAGGCACTGCAGACGCTTACCTTGAGGTCAAATACGGCAGTGGAAGGATTTTCCTGGACTCATTCCCTCTCACCAAGCTGGACACCCAGATAAGCACACGCTATGCAAACGAGGTAGCCTGTGACTATCTTAATACAGACTGCTCTCATTATGACTTCTTTTACACAATAAGGGCTGATTCCACAATTGTTGGAGGCCCAAGCGCCAGCGCTCCCCTAACCATACTCACCATTGCTGCCCTGAAAAACTTCAACTTAAGGAATGACACCGTCATGACAGGCACTATTAATTCTGGAGGCAGCATAGGACCTGTGGGCGGCATAGTGAAGAAAGCAATGGCTGCCCAGAAAGAAGGCTTCAAGCGAGTGCTAATTCCTGTTTTCTCGATTAATATGGAAGAAGCAGTGAACAAAACAATTAACATGACCAACATCACATCAGCCAATAACCCAAACAATACAATCAACATCACTAACCAGTCCGACCAAGAGCCCTTGCTAAAAGACATTAACCTGAGCATTGAAGTCATCCAGGTAAGGAGCATTGAAGATGCCCTGCCTTATTTCACTGACAAACCTGTTAAGCAGCTTGACGGAGAAATCATAGTGCCTGAGGAATACACGAGCATCATGAAGGGAGTGGCAGACTCATTGTGCAGCAGAGCATTCAGCCTCAAAGCAAGAGTCAGTTTAGAACAAGATGATGAGATTAACAAGTCCAACACATTTATGGCTAATATTAATAAGAGCTTTGCAAATCATGATTATTATTCTGCTGCCAGTTATTGCTTCAGCTTTGGCTTGCTCATGAGAAAAGCCAACCTGCGCGAAATAGAGGAGAAAAACCCTGGCCAGCTCAAAAGAATTTACAGAGCAACCCAGCTTGCTGTCGCAGAGTTTGACAAGAGCCTTGAGAGCATCAACCTCACCACACTTTCTGAGCTTGAGACTTACATCATTGTAAAAGAGCGCCTCTTAGAAGCAGAGGAAAGCCTTGTAAGCATAGAGAATAATATATCATCTGATGAGCTCGCCTATGCTGTTGAGCGCTATTTCAGCGCAGTTTATTGGTCGAGCTTCTTCAAGTTCAAAGGCGAGAAGATGCAGCTTGACAAAGAATACCTGAAAACAGCATGCTACAAGAAGCTCTCTGAAGCAGACGAGCGCCTTAACTATGCTGGTCTTTACATCCCAATCGCGCTGCAGAGCGCAAAAACCACTATTAATCAAGCATATGCATTTGCAATTTCTGAAAACTACAAGATGTGCCTTTTCAAGGCGAGCTTTGCCAAGGCAGAATCCAACCTGCTATTGTCAAGCCTCTCAATACAAACAGAGCAGGTAAACGGTTTGGTCAATGAAAAGCTGAGAGCAGCCAAGAAAGTGATTGTAAAAGAGCAGGGCAGAGGATTCTTCCCAATGATGGGCTACAGCTATTATGAGTACGCCAATACACTGAATGAGAACAACGAAGCAGTGTCAGGGCTCATATTCTCAGAATACGCATTAGAGCTCAGCAACATTGAGATTTACTTCCCAAAGAAAGACTCCTGGCTGCCAAGGATTAATTACCCAAGCATTTTGCTATTTGCCTCTGCATTCGTGCTGGGAGCAGGAGTGGGAATCGGATTGATTGCAATCCTCAGCAGGAAAAAACTAGGCAAAAAAAGAAGAGCTGGTGTTGGATTAAAGAAGAAGAAAAATAGGATGAAGGAAAAATAATATAACAGAAAAAAAATAAGAACCTGGCTTCGACTGATCTTCTAATGCACTTTTATCTGCAGAATCTTGTTGAGATGCCAAAAACATTCCAATGACCCTTTATGCCTGTCCCACCAATGAAATTGGTCATCAATAGTATCTTCTATATACTCCGGGTATATGAACTTTATGTGGATGGAGCTTAAGACTCTTCCTACTAAGTCGTCACTATCTGCTCTTATCCGTGTGAGATTTTTTCCTTTGAATTTTAAATCATATTTATGCAATATCCTCCTAATAGCGACGTCCTCATAATGCGCTGCCAGAGCATTTTGTAGGTAATAATTTGTCCCGGATTCTAGGTCTGACCACTGCTCTGTCCAGACTTCTTTTGATTTATCAATTAACTCATTCCAGATATATCTTCTGTCCGGATGCAAAAAGTCTAATTCGTAACACAGCTCGTATATCTTGACTGATTCATCAAAATCCATGGTGCGCGACCCCAGCTGGTGCCTGATCCTCCAGTTGCCATGACCATATAACTGGTCGTATTCATCCAGTATCCTGTTCCGCTCCTCTCCAAACCATCCTGGCCTTCCAATTGTTTGCCAAGGGCTGTTTTTTATCATTCGCTTAGGGGAACAAAGCGATATATTTAAATATTATCCCCCCCTTCATACGTTATAATGATATATGATGCTTTAAAGAGGATTGGACTCACAGGAGGGGAAATCAAGGTTTATTTGGCACTGCTTGAACTCGGCTCTTCTTCCACAGGCAGGATAACCAAGAAATCCGGAATATCAGGCTCAAAAGTTTACGAAGTCCTGGACAGATTAGCTAATAAGGGGCTGGCCAGTTCGACCATAAAGAACGGAGTTAAGTATTTTGAAGTAGCTCAGCCAACCAAAATATTGGAGTACCTCGAGGAAAAAAAAGAGTCAGTTGATAAGGAAAAACAAGAAATTCTTAAGATAATGCCTCAACTCATATTAAAGCAGCATTCCGCGCCAAAGGCAGAAGCTAAGGTGTACACTGGCTGGGAAGGCATGAAAACAGTCAATGAAGACATCATCAACACACTAAAGAAAGGAGAAGAGTGGCTTGAAATGGGTCTTACAACGCAGCCAGAGTCTTGGGAGAATTATTTTAACAAAAAACAAAAGGAGCGGGCAAAAAAAGGAATAATTCACAAAAGCCTTCTGAACATACAATATAAAGGATTGTACGCCGCAAGGAAAAACCTGCCTCACACCTATTATAAGTTCTTGCCAAAAGAATTTGAGATGCCTATCAGCACCGACATCTACAGCAATAAAGTAGCTATTTTTATTTTGCTTAAGGAAGCTCCGACAACCATTGTCATTGAAAGCAAGATTGTAGCAGATAGCTTTAAGAAATATTTTTATGCAATATGGAATAATGTTAAAAAATAAGTTTCCCAAAATAAAAGTTTCATCCCAGTCATTCGCATTCTATTTTTTCACAGAATAGTTCGGTGCTTCCCTGGTGATTTCTACGTCATGAGGGTGGGATTCTGCCTGGCCTGCTGATGAAAGTCTGATGAAGTCTGCCTTCTCCCTGAGCTCCTTGATTGTTGCAGCACCGACATAGCCCATTCCTCGCTTTAATCCACCAACATACTGGATTATTACCAGCTCAACTTTTCCTTTGTAAGGGACCCTGCCTTCAATGCCTTCAGGTATTATCTCTGTCTTACCAGTGTCTTTTTGCGAATACCTCTCACGCGAGGACTGGCTTGCTTCCATTGCTCCGAGTGAGCCCATGCCTCTGTATTCCTTCCATGAGCGCCCGTCCTTGAATACCACTTGGCCAGGGGCTTCGTCTGTGCCTGCGAGCATGTTGCCCATCATCACAGAGTTGGCGCCTGCGCCTATTGCAATGGTTATGTCACCAGAAAACCTTAGCCCTCCGTCAGCGCAAACAGGAACACCGTAGTTGGCAGCCACTTGGCAGCATTCATAAATAGCAGTCACCTGGGGCATGCCTATTCCTGCTATGATTCTTGTCGTGCATATTGCTCCTGGTCCTTGGCCTACTTTTATGCCGTCAGCTCCTGCAAGTATAAGCCTCTCAGCAGATTTAGCATCAGAAATATTGCCTACAACCACATCAAGCTTTGGATACTTCTTTTTTATCTGAGCCAGAGTGTCTATTACCTTTTTTGAGTCTGCGTGCGCAGTGTCTATAACTACTACATCAACTTGCTCTTTCAATAGTAATGGTATCCTGGCTAGCGCATCTTCTCTCACTCCTATTGCTGCTCCTACTCTTAAATGGCCGTTGTTATCCAGGTTGTGTTTTCTTGTCTTGCCTGATATTATATGTTTAAGGTCTTTGAAAGAGTAAAGCCCAACCAATTCGCCTTGCTCATTGATAAGAGGCAGGTGCTTTTTTTTCAGCTTCCTCATAATAGTATATGCGTCTTCAAAGGTCGTGCCTTTTTTTGCAGTCTCTAATTCTTTTGTCATCACATCCTTTGCTTTTAGCTTGGAGTAAACCGATTCTTCGTAAAACGCAAAATCATTGCCAGTTATTATGCCTGTTAGTTTTCCCTGCTTGTTAAGCACAGGAAAGCTGTCGAACGGATAGTCTCTTTCTTTTTTCCTCTGCATAATGTCTTCTATGGTTTCATCCTCATAAACACAGATTGGCTTCTCAATCAAGCCTGTCTTGCCGTTCAGATGGTTCTTAACCCTGGCAACATTATAGGCCTGCTCTTCAGGAGTTAGGCTTCTGTGGATGATGCCCAGCCCTCCCAGCTTGGCCATCTCAATAGCCATCTTGTACTCAGTCACTGTGTCCATGGCTGCGCTCACTATTGGTATCTTAAGTGGGACGTTGCGCGAGAACCTGGTCTCTGTGTTAACATCATCAGGTGGGATTTCTGAATATCCTGTCTTCAGCCTCACATCATCATAGGTTAAAGCCAGCCCAAGGGCTCTTATTCGTTTAAAGAATTCATCTTTGGGCAAAGTCTTTTGCTTAGCCATCCACCCCACCCTATCTACTTTTATAGGTGAATTAGCTGAGAGGTTATAAAGCTTTTGCTATGAATGAGTTTGTCGCAAAAAAAGTCAGCGCCAAATAATGCGAGAGCAGAAAGCAATAAAAGCAACCAAACGAAACAGGGGGACGCCCCATACGGGGAGGTGAAGTCTTCTATTAAAGAAGCGAGCCCGAGCCTGGCGCATGAGCGAGCTTTTAGCGAGCGAATTTTGCGGCAAACTCGCTATGATTGCATTTCTTTATTCCTACAACAAGAAGGTATAAACCCAAAGAAGACCTCAGATTGAGGTCTTCCCGGGAAAAAGAGGTGAGCTTGATGCATAGTATAGACTTTTATTATTGTTTATCGACTAAAAATGATCCGTCTCTTTTTATTCACTCTAGGATAGAGAAACTATTATTTAAATGTTTCGATAGATAACCACTACGAAATGGAGATAAAAAAGGTTTATAAACAGCAGGCTCAAAGATGTTTGGCATGGGGATTGAGGATGAGCTGGAAGACTGGCAAAAAAACTATTTGTCACCCTTCTGCCTGAAAAAATGCGCAGAATCGTGTTGCAACAGGGAAAAGACCAGGGTGCTCATGGATGAGAACCAGCTAAGAGAAGCCTATGGCATGAACTCGATGGAAGTGATTCTGGACACTGACGAGCACGTTATGGCAGGCACCTATAAAAAAGGCATAAGAATGTACTGGGTCGCGACCTATCAATCAAGAAAAAAACCATATTGCCCAGCCTATAACCCAAAAACCAAGGAGTGCAAGATAGAGAATAACAAGCCAGAGATGTGCAAATCCTATCCTGTTCACTTGGAAGGAAAAGTAATTGAACTCAGCTCTAAATGCCACGCCGCTAAGACTAACAGCACTGCAAAGAAAAAGCTCATAGAAATAATCCAAATCTACTCGCTGCAGCTCCACAGGCATAAAACCAAGTAATGAATTCATCCGGAACTCCCGCAATTTCTCCGAAAAAAAACAATAGCAATTTATTAATAGGTAAAGAGAGTTCCTTTCACATGAACTGGAAAAAGCTCATTGCAATGCTAGGCATGATAGTGTTGCTCGTATCAAGCAGCATGAATCTTAATGGGTGCAGAAACAAGCACGCCACAGCCAACCTGCCGCAAGAGAACGGCACGATAGAAGTCTTGTTCTCCCAAACAGACAACTGCGAAGCCAGGCTGGAGCAAATACTCAATGCATCATCCAAAATAGAGGCAGCACTCTATGACCTGGACGTGGCTGAAATAATCAACATTCTCAAAGCCAAGAGTGCAGACGTGCTCGTTGATGAAGACAACTATTTTGACTATGGCACAAAAATCAGCGGCACCGGCTTGATGCACGACAAGTTCTGGGTTCTTAAGAACGCATCTGGAATTGATTACATAATAACAGGCTCGCTCAACCCAACTTATAATGACTTGAAAAAGAACGACAACAACGTGCTCATCATAAGCTCAAAATACCTTGAGAAGAATTATGAGGCAGAATTCAAAGAGCTCAAGAACAATGAAAAAGACAAGCCCACGCAATACCAGAAGATAATCCTCAACAACCAGCTCATAGAGAACTACTTTTGCCCCGACGACAATTGCGAGGATAAAGTGCTTATTGCGCTAAAGAAAGCAAACCAAAGCATTTACTTCATGACCTTCAGCTTCACATCAGACCCTCTGGGCGACTACATCATCTCAAAGAAAGACAAGCTAGACATCAAAGGGGTTTTTGACGAGAGCCAGGCTAACAGCCAAAAACAATACACAGAATACTACAAGATGCTCAACAACAGCATGAAGGTCAAGCTTGACAGCAGCAAGTACAAGCTCCATCACAAAGTATTCATCATTGACAACCAGACTGTAATCACAGGCAGCTACAACCCAACCAGCTCAGGCACAGAAAGAAACGATGAAAACATACTAATCATCCATGATTCTGACGTTGCTGCCAAGTTCATGAAAGAGTTTGAGAGAGTGTGGAATACAGCGAAGCATTGACAAAGTAATATTTAAATACATGATAACTTTCCTTCTCCTTATGGAAAATGTTGGACACGCTAATTTTCTCCAGGAAATACCCAAGATGAATCCTGAAAATCTTGAGAAAATACTGAGCAACCTTCCTGAGCCGACTTATGCTGAAATTATTGTTTATGAAGCTGATTATTCAGCTGTTATTTCCCAGGCTGAGAAAATAGCAGGAATCGAACTAATCGGGCGAAGAGAATTGCCAGTATACATCTTGAAAAAGCCATTAAAAGCAGAGCTATTGCAAATCTACAGAAGAGAATATGAAACAAGGCAGCTATCTGTGGCATTAACATTAAAAAAAGAGGTCGAACTTCACAAGGTAAGCTGGTTATTAGATAATCGCCAAGTCAACATAGAGCTCACGCCTTGGGAGCTAAAAATACGCTATTCTGGTGAGGAGCCATCCTATATTAGTCGTCTAATAAAAAGCCTTTCTAAGTCCAATGTAAGGATGAGCATAGATGTGAACAAGTAACAGACAACAAGTAAATAAATGACATTTATATGAGCCTCTTCCGAGCCGTTTCTCTGCTTAATTCACATATTAAAGCCAAGATATCTCATAAAAAAGGCGCAAACCTGTATTTAGGACAGAGCCACTAAAAGATTCCATCCTAAATCTCGCATTCGCTCGCCTTTCACAGCTTCTCGCTTTCAATTCTCTATTAGCAAGACCGACATTGCCCGAATGGCGCAACCCCTTTGTCAGTTGAGATTCTTTAATCGTAGAAGCTCGACCTTAGGCTGTGAAAGGACTTTTAGGCTGGAACCCCACTAAAGCCAAAATCTTTAAATAGATAAGTGCTTTTCCAGAATAATACACATGAAAAAGCTTAGTTTTGAAGAGAAGATCAGAAGGTTTGAGCAAGAAGTAATGCAGTCCAATGAGCAGCTAGAAGAAGAATTCCTGGAACGCAGAGTTTCTATGAACAGGGCAGAGCAAGCAGCTCTTTCATACCTGTTAAACAACGGGCCATCAAATGTTGAAGAAATAATTTCTTGTGCTCCAGACATAATAGACCATGTTCTTGGAGGGCTTAAAGCAAAAGGAATGGTTGATGAAGAAAACGGTTACTGGAAAATAAAAGGCCGTAAATATACGCCCCAATAATTTAGCTATACTTCTTTATAATTTCTCTAGGTCATACTCAGAGCTTCCAAGCCCGAGCTTTCCTGCTTCATTAATCTGAATGTAAGGGTCGTGATGGTGAGTGTCCAAGAACACATTCTTTCCCTCCTGGTTAATCACCTGGTCAGTGCTTGCCATCTCAACAGCTACAATATCATCGCCAAGAAAAACGCCCACGTCCTTTGCTATCTTCCTGCCAGGGTTGCTGAAGCAATCGCAATTCTCAGTTATGCTTCTTACGTCATTAACATAATAAACAGGCTTGTTGCTCATGAGCTTAAGGACAGCACTAGCAGCCTCTGTTAATAGTATGTCAAAGGTTAGCTCGCTGCTTAGTGCATTGTTAGGGCAGTTATATACGCAATTAGTGCAGCTCCAGCAGGATGATTTTGTAACTTCTGCCTTTTCCTTGACTTTCATTGCTCCAGAAGGGCAGACTTCCTCGCAAAGCCCGCAAGCAGTGCAATCCTCCTCATTAACACTAGGAACTGCCATGCCGTGCTGGTCAGCTTTTGACTTTGGAGAGACGCAGCCCATTGCCAGGTTCTTTATTGCACCGCCAATTCCAGAGCAGCCATGGCCCTTGAAATGAGTTAGCACCAGCATTGCATCTGCCTTGACAACCTCCTTAGCCACTTCAACATCCATGTGCTCTGTCTTAACAACCACGTACTCATCAGAAATAATTATTGGGCAGCCTATCTTCTCCTTTGAAAACCCATGCTTCTCTGCCAAAGGCAAATAGTCTTCCTTGGTGTGCCTAGCACCTTTGTACTTGACAGGCGTGTCAAACAAGAAAGGCTTGCAGCCAAGCTTTAGAAGAACACTAACTGCCCGCCTGGCAAGCTCTGGGCTGAACATACCCTTATCCTCGCCCATATGCAATTTTACAGCAACACTCATGCCACTGCTGAACTTCTCTCTCAGCTCTTTCTCTAATACTTGCTCGTACTGAATTGACTTCGCATCCTTGACTAGGTAGACTTTGCTCATGGTGTTACTCATAATGTATCAATCCATTTTAAGAATATCTTTTTTATTTCATCCAAGTGCAATTTCTCCCGGAACACATGCCCTGCTCCTTTTATGACATACATTTCCTTTCTTCCCGGAAGCTTGTCAAACAATATTTTTTGGTGCTGCAGAGGAGTTCTATCATCCTGGTCTCCAACAATTATAAGTACTGGCATTTTTAGCTTATCCACTTTTGTTAACAAGCCGTATTTCATCCTATCTCTCATGTGCGACCATTTGAGTTTTTTAATCAAGCCAGGCTTCGAGGTGCTCGGCCGGATTTCCCAGCCTGTTTTCTCCCAGTTCTCTAATCTCTTCTTACCATAAGCCTCAGCACTCAACTTTCCAGAAACAACTGCTGATATTGGCGCTAAGGCTTTGACTTTCTCAGGGTGATTCTCTGCGTAAAGTGCAGTACAAATCCCGCCGAGACTGTGCCCTGCAAGGCAGAAAGGCTCCTGATACCATTTTTGCTCCTTAGCCCACGCAATCACATCTTCCAAATCAGCATAATAATTAGTGATCGTAGCGTCCTCGTATTTCCCATCACTCTCACCAACCGTGTTGGTAGTATCAAACCTGACAGCAGAATATCCTTTCTCATTGAAAGCATTGGCGAAAGTATGTATATGAAGCTCTTCTTTAAACCCCCCAAGGCCGTGCATCACAAAAGCCAAACCTTTCTGGTTCTTAACTAAATCCAGAAGCACAACAATTTTCTGTCCTTTCCTGTTGGTGATAGTGGTTTTCATTTCAAAGCAGCCTTATTTTAGCACATACTTCTCACAAAGCTTCATTAATTGGGGAACACTTAAATCGGCTGGGCCAGGGGGCATGCTTCCATGATAATCAATTTTTGCTTTTTTAAAAGCAGCCTGCCAATGAGAGGGCAGCAAGTAATATTCTCCATTAACCTTATCGTTGCTGTAATCATACTTACCTATCGTGTTTGCCACAACGTTATAAAGTGGTCTCTGTACTAACCACGCATTCTCGGGTGTAGGATTATTCTTGTAAGGCGCCAATACAGATTCATACTTAGTTCGAAACTCAGCACGAATCTTGGAAATATCTATTTCATATTTAATCCCAATAGCCACCATAGCGAGAGCTGCTAGGCCTGCAAAAACCGGTGCAAATTTGTTGCCAATAAAAGATCTTATTCTTTCTGACCTGGTTAAATTCTCCAGATTCTTTTCCATGATACCACCCCACTCAATTAAAAGTCCAAATAACTATAAATATTTTACTTTAAATTTTCAATCTTGTCTTCACAGCACTCCAGATGAGCGGCAATGCGATTGTCACGTCGCAGATTACGTCTGTGAACCTGGCTTTCTCATTAAGCTTGCCCCAGCTAATGCCCTCTTTCAACTCTGCCCCGCTGCTTCCTCCAGGCTCTGGCCTGTCCATGGTGATTTGCACGCCATAGCTTGCTCCTTTGCTGAACTGCATGGCCTGCTGGATGTAATTCTTAGGAACTCCTCCTCCGAGGTAGATGAAGCCTGACTTCTTGGCTGTCCAGGCAATATCAAGAATATCTTTCAAATCATCAAAGGCTTGAACATCAACTTTTTTACCGCCAGCAATCCTGCCCCAAACCATTAATCCAATTCCTGAATCAGCAATTGCTGGGCAGAAAACGTCAATCTTTTTCTCATAACAAGTTCTTAGTATTGAAGATTTGCCTTCTGGAACCATGCTTCCAAGCTTGTGCAGGAACTCGCGAATGCTCATTCTCTCATTAAAGAGCTTGTCCCAGTTCTTCATGAAAAAATCTTCCAAACCTTCATAAACATTGTTGTGCATGTAAGAATCATACATCCTGTCAATGCCCTTCTTGTGAAGCATTGCATCATCAACCTTTGCGCTGCCCTGGTAATGCGAGTAGCCAATAGCCTCGATAAGGTCGTGGGTAAGCATTGCCCCGGTTGTTACAAAAACCTTGACTCTGCCAGTACTGAGAACGTCAATCAGGATGTCCTTCATGCCTCCAGGCACAAGAGCTCCTGCTGCTCCGAGGAAAACAGTGCAATCCTTATCGTTAAGTATGTCAGTAATAATATCTGCTGCGCGGGCAACCATGCCAGCTCCCATGACGCCAGACTTACCCATGTTCGTGACTAACTCATCAGCTGAAATATTCTCTTTTACACTGATGTGGTCTACTTTTTTCAAATCAAGCTGTTTCTTTGCCATTAGAAGAGAGAATAAGACGGGGGTTTATAAAAATATTGGATAATTTGAATAACAAGCATTTAATCATAGATGATATTATATAATTTATTTATAGAATATATTTTATTGGTGAACCTTGTATTCTTTAACTGCTGCTAGGATTCGCTCATCAACTTCAGGTATTGTTATGATATGATTGTTTCCTTTTTGCCAATCCTTGTGCGCATCAGATATTTTGCATTCAAGATACGACAATGCTTTTTGGTCTGGTTCTCTGTTACTTACCTTGTACGCAGCATTCAAGATTAAGAATTTAGTTGTCGCCATGAGCTCGTCATAGGTCCGCGGCACATTACCGTAGAATGAGTTCTTTTCGCGCACATACGCCGCAGCATTCCCTAGCTGAGGCTTATCCTTGCCAGGAGGGATATCAAAGCCAGGCACCAATTCTTTCGAAACAATCTGGATAAGGTCGGATACTATGGAGAATCCTTCACCTGACATTCGTTTTAAGTAATCGTGATAAAACGCAGCTTCACGCCCGCCAGTCACTAGCAGAATCTTCTGTAGCCGAGAATAAGCAGCGTGATAATCTTCTTTTGAGGCTGCAACGAATACAGCTCCGCCGCGGTTGCTATCTTCAACCCATGGCATATACGCAGGACAGTTCAAGCCTGACCCAGAGATACCTGTGAGTTCCATCGCTTTCATGACTGCTGCGTCAACTCCTGCATTTGAAGCTCCATGACGTAAGTCTACACGAAAGCCATTTTGCACTAGCGTGCTTGCGCTCTCTAGGATTAGTGCGGTTGCTAATTTTTCATAAATTCCTTTCTCTGGACAGGTACCATAGCGTTCAGCGTAATAAGTAGGCGGCTTTGTCCATCCTGTAATACCAAGCCAGATGACATCAAGTCCGTACACAACCTCGTTTACCGTGAATGCTTCTTCCTCGCTTGGCAGGTAAATTTTTTTATTGACAAACCTCTTGACGTTGTCAGGTTTTCCTTCCTCAAACGCAACGACTTCGCATGAGCCGTCTGGCAATCGCGTAATAGAGCCTTCTGTATTTTCTGATGAAACCATGTGATTTAGCTAGATTCTCGGATTTATAAATCTTTCGTTTCTTAACCATCATAAAGTAGTAACAAATTTAAAAAACAAAAAACCCAAATCTTTAAAAACCCGTGCTCTTTCTCTTGGGGATAATAAAAAATAATTAAAATTTAATGAATAAAATCATGCGAGGTGTTTTATCATGACAGTGATCGGGTTCAGCTTTACCAAGATGATCGTGGAGAAGACCAACCCTGTGAAGGGCAAGGTGAGCATCAACAATAATGTCGGCATCAAGAACGTGGAGGAGACCAAGCTCAACATTAATTCTGACAGGAAGGCTTTGAAGCTGGACTTTGAGTTCTCATCCACTTATGAGCCTAACATAGGCAAAATCCACCTTGAGGGAGAAGTCATCTATTTGACAGATAAAAACAGGGCCGAAGAGGCTATCAAGGGCTGGAAAAAGAACAAGAAGATAGAAAAGGAAATGATGACCAATGTGCTGAATAACGTCCTGGCCAAGTGCAACATACAGGCATTGTTCCTAAGCGACAAGATGAACCTGCCACCACCCATACCATTGCCCAAGGTTGGCAACAATGAGAAGCGGGAAGCAGCTTCTTAAAATATTTAATTTTTTATCCTTTACTAGAAAAATTTATTAAGTTATCACTCCTTCTTTTTTATAATGTACGATTCGACCAAGCCATACAAGGAACAAGTCATCGCTCTCACAGAGAAAACCTGGAAAAACAAATATCTCAGTGTCAGAAAAGGCATCTATGCCACTTTCAAGAAAAGATTCCTGTACTCATTCTTGCACTGGCTCATCGGCGTAAGGGAGGTGGATCACACAGATGGCGAAGGCACCAAGGGCGAGTACCACTGGAAGCAAAGGACTTTCTACAATGATGTTCTAGACGTGCTAGGAATGAACTTCAATGACATGCTCCTGGCAAGGGCTAAGCCATACAAGCTCCAGGACCACATCGTCCTGCCAGAAGACGACCCCCAAGCAATTATTGAAATCATGCAAGCCATGTCCGAGGAGTGCAGCAAAAGAAAAATAGTAATTACAGGAGGAGAAACCTCAATTCACAATAATATAAAAGGTATGGAAATAAGCATGACAGTAAGCGGATTCATCATCCCAAAATTTCCCTACTTCTTCAGAAAGCCAAAACCCAACAAGTTCAAGCTAGGCGACGTGCTTGTAGGTTTAAGAAGTAATGGCTTGCATTCCAACGGCTTCACCAAAGTAAGAGAAGTATTCGGAGAAGAGTTCAGGCCTGAATTTGTTGAGCCAACCAAGATTTATCTTGATGATATTATCAAGCTTGAGAGAAAATACGACATCCATGGCATGATGCACATAACAGGCGGCGCATTCACTAAGTTAAAAGGCGTGCTAACCGAAAGCCTTGACGTCATAATCCACAAGAACCACAGCCTTGAACCTCAACCTATTTTTGATGAGCTCTACAAGCGCGGAGTAAGCGACGAGGAAATGTACAAGACCTTTAACTGCGGGATAGGATTCGTTCTGGGCGTTTCAAAGCGCGATGCTAAAAAAATAGTTTCTAAGCTTGATTATGCAGATGTTATCGGCGAAGTAAAACAAGGTAGCGGTAAAATTATAATTGACTCAATGTTCAGCAACAAACAAATAGAATACTAGTCAGCACTTCTCTTCTTCCTGGTCTGCAGAGTCATCATCCTCATCAGAATCAACGTCATACTCTTTGACCGGTGTAAAAAACCCGAATTTTCTGTCTAAAAAAGGCACTTTTAGCTCATTAGAGGTGTTTTTGAGTATTAAAATTTAACTAAAAACAGAGAATGCTATAGAAAAAGTGAGCACCCTAAGGTCGAAATTTCGTTTATAAGGTGATATGCTCAATTTTTTCGTCGCCGTACCAGATATCATAACTGAATTTTTTTATAATATTCTAAATGACTATAACCTACTACTAAAGCACCATCAACTTGGAGATTATCTAATGGACCTACATGTTTAATTAGTCTTGATAACATTCTTTCTGACCTATTTCTTCCATTAAAATCTTGATCGATTATTTCAACTCGCATTCCTTTATAATTCATTATGTTTCTTTGCAGAACACTCATCAAAGTATGTGTAGTTAAATCATCAACAAAATAATAATCAATCCCTTGTTGTTCGCATAATTCCTTTACATATAAAAATTCATTTCCTTTTGATGTTTTAAAATCACAAACTCTCCCACTTTCCTTACACCTTTTTCTTATACTTTTCCTGTTATTTTTTTTAATATCTCTTAGAAACATATAATCATTCCAGCCTGCATAAATGCAGTCATTTATTAATCTAGTTTTTCTAAATGGGCGAAGACGCAGATAAGGTTCTCCGCCATCTCTAATCTCATCCCATTCCAATCCAACGAATTTACATCCTTTCACAATATCGTTTAGTGTTATCTTATCTTGACCGTTTAGACCGTGAAATGTACCTACAATTGTGAGATGGGGATGTATTTGAAATAATTCGATTTCATCAGTCATTTTAATACCTAATAATAGTTTATGTTGCTATCTAGAAATAGTACCATCTATATAAATATTATTATCAATTTTTATAATAAATATGGCGGCGAAAAAACTTTTCGGACGAAATCCGTCGGAACTTCGTAACCGACGGAGAGCATAACACCGCTTAAACGAGAAATTGGGTCGTTATCGCTAAAATGCCAAGCATTTTCCCCAATTTCTCCAAATTTTACCCTCCAGCTCTTAGTTTCTAATGAGTGAAAAAGCTTTCAGTTTTTGTTCGGCTTCTTTGTAGAGAATGAGAATAGAGGGTGCATTCGGCGCGCTTCCAAGGATTGACCTAAAGGAAGGCCGCGCTTTCTAGTTAAGCAAGTAAAAATTCGCAAAATTTACGATAAAATCACCAAAACCTATTTAAAACAAGGAATAAGTCGAGAATAACATGGCAGAAATACCAGAATGCAAGGCGGAAGAGAAGAAAAGAATAGACTTCAAGCATAACATAAAGATTTATTGGAGCCTATTGAAGAAGTACAAGCTAGTCATAACCATATTCCTCTTCCTGACCTTCCTGCTAGAAGCAACCAGGGTGGTGAATGATTTCTTGTTCAAGATAATAATTGACAAGGGCACCCTGTTCTTCAACAAGACCTTAACGTCCAATGCATACATTCATGTGTTGCTAATACTCGCCTGTGTTTTTGCAGCCAACATCATCATTAAGGTAGTTGCAAAATGGTTCCACATGCACATACTCAACAGGTTCGAAGGAAACCTAATCCTGGATTTAAAAAAGAAATTCTTTGATCACTTAGTTAAGCTCTCTCACAGCTTCCACACTTCCCACAAGACAGGCTCATTAATCAGCAGGCTAATCAGGGGAGGCAGCGCTATTGAAAGGATGACTGATGTTTTCGCCTTCAACTTTTTCCCTCTGCTGTTCCAACTAATACTTGTAGGAGGCTCATTATTTTATTTCGACGCATTATCAGCCATAATTGCAGTTGGCATGGTAATCCTGTTCATAGCCTACAGCCTGATTATCAATCATATACAACAAGCCTCGACCCTTGCCCTGAATGACGCAGAGGATACTGAGAAAGCCAACATCAGCGACATCTTCACCAACATAGACTCAATCAAATACTTTGGAAAAGAAGAGAACATCAAGAGCAAATATGCAGGCATTGCAGAAACCACAAGAAAAGCATTGATAAGGAACTGGGATTACTACAGGGCGCTTGACGCTGGGCAGAGCATAATCATAGGCGTAGGAACCTTCTTCATAATATATTTCCCACTACTGAGATTCCTTAACGGAGAAATAACCACGGGCACTCTCATATTCATATACACAGTATTCAGCAATATCTTCGGCAACTTGTGGGGCTTTGTGCACGGCATAAGGAACTATTACAGGGCAATGGCAGAGTTTGAATCCTTGTTCCAGTACGCTAAGATAGAGCAGGAAGTCAAGGATACGTCAAACGCCAAGAGCCTAAAGGTTAGCAAAGGCACAATAGAGTTCAGAAACATATCATTCAGCTACAAGAAAAGAAAAATACTGGACAACTTCAGCCTAAAGATACCTAACAACAAGAAAATCGCCCTGGTCGGACCATCAGGAGCAGGCAAGTCTACGGTAGTCAAGCTGCTTTACAGATTATACGATGTTGATGAAGGAGAAATCCTGGTAGACAACAAAAACATCAAGGAGTTCAAACAGGAAAGCCTGAGAAGCGAGCTAAGCATAGTGCCTCAGGAATGCGTGCTCTTTGACGACACCATCTACAACAACATCGCGTTCTCAAAACCAGGAGCAACCAGGAAGGAAATATTCCAAGCAATGAAATTCGCCCAGCTAGATAAGATAGTTGACATCTTCCCCAACAAGGAGAACACCATTGTAGGCGAGAGAGGAGTAAAACTGTCAGGCGGCGAGAAGCAGAGAGTATCCATAGCCAGAGCTTTACTCGCAGACAAGAAAGTGCTGGTACTTGATGAAGCTACATCCTCGCTTGACTCAGAGACAGAACACGAGATACAAGCAGCGCTCAAAGAGCTAATGAGAGGCAGGACTGCAATTATAATAGCCCACAGGCTGTCCACAATAATGAGCGCAGACATGATAATAGTGATGGACAAAGGAAAGATAATACAGAAAGGAACACACAAGCAGCTCATCAAGCAGGAAGGCTTGTATAAGAAACTGTGGAACCTACAAAAAGGCGGATATATAAGATAAGCGATAAGCCTTTTTGAGGTTCAAAACGCAAAGCGTTTTGTAACCTGCAGAAAGGAGGATATATTAAGTAATTCTGATATTGCATTATTTCATTCTAGGATTTGGCTTTTTTCCACAAGTACTCAAAATATTTCCTATAGGCGTCTGCAATAATTTTATTATCAATAACTATGGTCATAATATCTCTTCCTTGATATACAGTGAGCGCAACCAATGAACCGCATATGGATGTAGAGACTGGTTGGTCAAGCTCCCTTGGTAAGTATCGACTCTCTGTAAAAGGCAGCTTATTAGTTATTTTAAGCCGGTCCCTAGCATCATAATTAAAGAGGTGCCTGAGCCATATTTTTTTCTCTGCCCGCTTTTTATGGTAATCCTTAAAAAATGCATCCAACATTTCAACTTGCTTTGGGATGCCATAAACTACGCGCTCTTTTCCAATTTCTATGAACTCATTCAGTAAATGCCGCCAGCCATTCACGCCGTCTATGACTCGCATAGAAGTGGTAGTGACTGAAGTTGATTTCATCTGTGAGAGAGAAGGCATTATCTTGTCTAAAGCTTCTCTTTTCTTATCAAAATCAGCCAGTATGTGGCTTGGGGATAATGCTTCAAAGAGTTTTGATTTTTTCCCGGCAATTTCACTTATAAATCCTTTTGACTTAAGGCGTTCTATGGCCTGATAAACATTGGTGCGATAGTTATGCGTTAATTTTGCAACTTTGCCAGCGCTTATTGGGCCATTTGAAAGGACAATAAGATAAACAGAAATCTCTGTTCTTGAAAGCCCGGCGCCTAGCAACCCTGCTTCGATATCAGTCATAAAAATAGGAAACTTGAGCCAGTATTTAAATATTTTCAAAAAGTAGCAGTTGTAACTACACTAAATACTTAAATATCCCATAGGATCAACCATACTCATGATAAAAAACAGGTTGAAAAATTATGAAGTGAAGAGCATAAGAAAAGACCTAGTGTTCCAATTCGGGGACCAGCACGATGGCGCCATTGAGTTTGCAGGCATTGTTGACAGAGGCATTATAGATGTCGGATACTTCTACGGGGATTCAAAGCCAAAAAACATAATAGCAGTTTCTACACAAGTCGGCTGTCCATCCAAATGCTCTTTTTGCGAACTAGGCCACAAGCCTTTTATCAGAAACCTTACTTCCCTAGAAATATATGAGCAGGTTGTGATGATGCTAAAACAGGCAAATGAATATGGATTTGGCCTTGAGAAGTTAAAACACAAGGTTAATTATGCAAAATCAGGAGAGCCGTTGCTTAACCCTGCATTCTTGGAAGGATTGGAAAAAATAGCTGAATTTGATTTTTCATATAAAGTATCAACTGTTTTTCCAAAAGGCAACCTGTCTCTGCAAAACTTTTACAAAATAGCTGATTTTGCATCCCACTATCCGTATCCTGTACAAATGCAGGTATCTCTGATATCAACTTCAGAGAACTGGCGCCAGAAAAAAGCAGGTATAGAATTAATAAGCTTTGATTCGCTGAGAAAAGCTGCGGGTTACTGGAGGGGAAAGAATCCTGGCGGAAGGAAAATTAACCTTAGCTTGATATTAACCAATGATAACCCTGTAAATGTTAACGAAGTTTGTCGTGTGTTTCCGCCGGAATTGTTCAGGTTCAGGTTCAGGAATTACGTGCCCACCGAACATGGAGACGAACAGAAACTTGAAGTCATCAGTGAAGAAAAATTCCAAGGGTTGCTCTTGCTTTTCAAAGAAAAAGGATACGAGGTAAACACCTTGGCCAGTCCAACCCCAATTGAAATGAGATTTAATTTAGCAGCCAACGTTACCCTGAATAGATATGAGAAAATGATTTGCAGAAAGTACTAAACCTCTTAAAACTATTTTTTATGATTATGCGGGTTATTTTTGCACAAAGCTTATAAACAATCAGGCAAAACTTAGTAGGAAAGCGCGAAAAAAACAATAAAATACAAAAACAAAATAAAATATAGAGGCTTATAAGAAAAAGCAAAAGTAATAAGTAAGGACGCGCGATAATATTAACAATTCAAAAATAATATTAAAGAATTACTTTACCATCAGAAAACAAAAAAAAGTTTTTCTGTCCCGCAAACCATGTGTTTGCTTGCTTTTTCTTAGATGAAACAGAATGGATCAGTTTAGAAAATTAGGAATAATAGAGCCAGTAATAAGGGTAATTGAAGAAGAAAGATTTAAGGCACCAACAGAGATACAGATAAAAACCATTCCTTACGTGATAGCAGGAAAGGATGTGATTGCGCAGTCAGCAACAGGCTCAGGCAAGACCTTGGTGTTTGGCGCAGGCATAATTCAGCACTGCGAGAGAGGAAGAGGAATACAAGCACTCATAGTGACGCCGACAAGAGAGCTGGCAGAGCAGATAACAAGGGCTTTGAATCTTTTTTCAAAATACAAGCCGCTCAGCATAATATCTGTGTACGGCGGAGTGAGCATCAACAATCAAATTGAGGAACTCATATCAGCAGACATAGTAGTAGGCACGCCAGGCAGACTGCTCGACCATGTAGGAAGAAGAACCATAGACTTACGCCACGTAAAGATTCTGGTGCTTGACGAGGCTGACAGGATGCTGGACATGGGATTCATAGAAGATGTGCAAGAAATAATACATCAATGCCCGCAAAAAAGGCAGACCCTCCTGTTCTCAGCCACCATGTACGAAGAAATTACTCATCTTGCAAGAAGGTACATGAACTCGCCGATAAAACTAGTTGCAGAATCATACGTTGACCCATCAAAGCTCAAACAGGTATACTATGATGTTCCTGACAACATGAAATTCTCATTATTAGTTCATTTGCTAAAAAACGAGAAAGCAGGATTAGTGATGGTATTCTGCAACACAAGAGCCAACACAGACTTTGTTGCAAAGAACATCAGGCGCCTAGGAATAGACTCCATGGCTATCCACGGAGGATTCACCCAGGCAAGGCGCAACAGGACAATGGACCAGTTCAACAATGAGCGCGTTACTGTGCTCGTATGCACTGACGTGGCTGCCAGAGGACTAGACATCAAAGGAGTGTCACACGTCTACAATTACGACATCCCAAAGAACAGCAAGGACTACATCCACAGAATAGGAAGAACAGCAAGGGCAGGCCATGAAGGCAAAGCAGTCAACATACTGGCGAGCAGAGACCATGATAATTTCAGGAGCGTGCAGAGCGACAGCTCACTCAACATTGAAAAGGAAGAACTACCGAGCTTTGAAAGAGTGCAAATCAGCTGGAAGCAAAGCAGCAGGGGAGGATTCAGAGACAACAGAGGATTCAAAGGTGCCAGAGTATACGGAAGGAGCGGCAGAGGAGAACAAGGCAGGGAAAGGACGAGCAGAGAAGGCTCTGGAAGAGAAAGCCAAACCAGAGGAGGATTCAGACCCAAGCAACAATCTGGTGACAGGCGACACTCACATTACGGTCACAGGAACATGGAAAATAGAGGACAAACGCAGAGAAGAAACTAGAAAAATCAGTTCAAAAGATTTATAAGAATCAATAAGTTTATTGATATTATGATTAGAAAAGCTTCAAAGGAAGATTTAGTAATTTGTAGCGAACTAATTCAACAAGTCATAGGCCAAGTCAACGCGAAGCATTATTCTCCAGAGATAATCCGTGCCTGGCAGGAATATAACGCTCTGTCAAATCTCGAGGAGGAGATAAAGCGTACTGATTTCATTGTTTATGAAGAAAAGGGAACGATTGTTGGAGTGGGAGCGATAGAAGGAGCTCACATCAAGAAAGTTTATGTATCTCCTAACTATCAAGGCAGAGGATTGGGAAAAGTGTTATTAGAATCTCTTGAGCAGATGGCTAGGAAGAACGGATTTGCAGAATGCGAGCTCAATTCTACGATTAACGCCTTGAATTTCTATCAAAGATTTGGTTACGAAGAGCAAGGCCCATTTATTATTGAGAAGAATGGGCTGAGTGTGACGTTCACAAGAATGACTAAACACATCTAAGGGATTTCCGTTAAGAAAACTCGATTGAAACTAACCCTTGTTAAATGCCTCGAAGGGTCGAGCGTAGCGAGAAGTCGAGAAAGGGCGAATTTATTTTATATAAGACAAAAAAGCAGTGACAAACCGATCATAATCTTTTTTTACATCATCTCCGCTTTTGCTTATTTCTATGGGGATATTAGTCCATTCTCCTAAAGAAGGATTACATGTTAGAGTATTATATTTTTTATTATACTCTATCACTCCAAAATTTAATTCAAGAGAACACCCTATGCTGTGCCATGTAAAACTGACTTCATTATCATCATATACTTTCCATAATATTATGCCCTTATCAGTAATAGCATATTTAAAATCTATTTCTGAGCTCACTTTTTGTAAAATATCTACAATATTTTTTCCGGTAATTACTTTGGGTAATTTTATATTGGGCATATTCTTTGGAAAATAAGTGTTATATTTAAAGCTATTGGGAGATTTTTATTATTTAACTGTATTAAAATTCGCCCTTTCTCGATTGCATTTAACTCTTCATATGAGAAATTCTTACCCTCCATGTTTTTAGATACTGCATTGTTAAAAATCTCTGAAAAAGTCGCCTTAGCCACCCCGAGGGGGCATCCCCCGGCAAAGCAACCACCATGAATGTGTTTATAGGGAACTTCGACGAAGTCGAATGTCGCCTTTTTTCGTTAACCTTTCCTAAAGGTTATGCAGGTTGCGGCGACTTTTTTAACTCTTCTAAAATCATACAAAAACTATATAAACTCTGCTGGTTTTATCGCTCTAACATGCCAAAAGCAGAAATAAGGTTAAAGGTGGCTGAAGCCATCCAGGAAGATGTTAATAAGGGTATTGTCAGGGTAGGTACTGACTTCTTGAAGCAGATTGATGTTCGCCCAGGCAGCATCATAGAAATACAGGGCGAGAGGAAGACGGTGGGCATTGCTGACAGGGCATTGCCAGGAGACATGGGATTGAACATTATCAGGACAGACCCTCTCATCAGGAGGAATGCCAAGACCAGCATTGGCGAGTTCGTGGTTGTCAGGAAAGCTGAAGTAAAGGAGGCTAAGAGTGTCACCATTGCTCCTGCAAGGGAAGGATTAATGGTGAGGGCTAATCCAGAAGTCTTCAAGCAAGGCCTGCTGGGAAGACCAATAGTTAAGGGTGACATTGTTTCTCTCGGCGGGACCCAGAGAAGAAGAAGCACCATGTCAGGCCACCCGTTCTTTGACGAGATGTTCAGCATGCTCAACGAAACCACCACGGGCTTTGGCCTTGGAGACTTAAAATTCGTTGTTGTTAATTGCGAGCCAAAACAAGCAGTGCTCATCACAGAGAACACAGATGTAATATTCAATCCAAAGGCTGTTGAGATTAGCGAAGAAAAGCCATTGGACGTCACCTACGAGGACATTGGAGGATTAGATGAGGAGCTGAAAAAAGTCAGGGAGATGATAGAGCTCCCATTAAAGCACCCAGAAATATTTGAGAGGCTTGGGATTGATGCTCCAAAAGGAGTACTGCTGCATGGACCGCCAGGAACAGGAAAAACCTTGCTGGCAAAAGCAGTAGCCAATGAGACCAATGCAAACTTCATACTCATCAATGGCCCAGAAATAATGAGTAAATATTATGGCCAATCAGAAGAAAATCTTAGAAAGAAATTCGAGGAAGCAGAAAAGAATGCTCCAAGCATAATATTCATCGACGAGATAGATGCCATTGCTCCAAAGAGAGAAGAGAGTAGGGGTGAAGTTGAGCGAAGAGTAGTAGCCCAGCTGCTTGCCATCATGGACGGCTTGCAGGCAAGAGGCAAAGTCATAGTAATAGCAGCAACCAACATACCCAATGTATTAGATCCTGCGCTTAGAAGGCCAGGAAGGTTTGACAGGGAAATAGAAATTGGAGTTCCAAATGAGTCAGGCAGATTAACTATTCTTAAGATTCACACCAGGAACATGCCTCTTGACAAGAGCGTTGAGTTACCGGCGCTTGCAGCCATAACCCATGGATTTGTAGGCGCAGACGTGGCAGCATTAGCAAGAGAAGCTGCAATGATAGTACTAAGGCGAGTGCTTGGCGACACCATGCTAAAGGAAGGCGAGCCCATACCAACAGAGATTCTTGAGAAGCTCATCTTGGCTCAGGCTGATTTCAAGGACGCACTAAAGGTTGTGAGACCAAGCGCACTCAGGGAAGTGCTTATCGAGATACCGAATGTTAAGTGGACAGATATTGGCGGCCTGGATAATGTTAAGCAAGAATTAATTGAAGCAGTTGAATGGCCTCTCAAGTTCAAGAGTGATTTCAAGAGAATGGGAGTCAAGCCACCCAAAGGAGTGCTCATCTACGGAGCGCCAGGAACAGGAAAGACCATGCTGGCAAAAGCAGTAGCTAATGAGTCATCTGCTAATTTCATCCTGGTAAAAGGACCTGAAATGCTGAGCAAATGGGTTGGCGAGAGCGAGAAAGCAGTGCGTGAAGTATTCAAGAAAGCGAGGCAAGCTAGCCCAACAATAATATTCTTCGACGAAATTGATTCAATTGCTCCAAGAAGAGGCGGAGGAGGAGGCGACGACAGTCATGTAACAGAGAGAGTAGTCAACCAGTTACTCACAGAAATGGATGGCTTACAGGATCTTAATGATATTGTGATTATAGGAGCAACCAACAGGCCAGACATAATTGACACAGCCCTTCTCAGGCCAGGAAGGTTTGACAGGATTATACTCGCCCCAGTACCTGACACCAAGACCAGGAAGGAAATCTTCAAGGTGCACACTAAAGGCATGCCTCTTGACAAGGACGTAGACGTCAACCAGCTCATTGAGAAGACAGACGGCTATGTAGGCGCAGACATTGAGAGTGTGTGCAGGGAAGCAGCTATCTTTGCATTGCGAGAGGACATGAAGGCCAAGACCATCAAGCTCAAGCACTTTGAAAAAGCACTGGAAAAAGTCAAGCCGTCAGCCACCAAGGAAGTCGCAGAGGCATATGAGGAATTGCAGAACATGTTCCGCGCAGCCAGGGGCAAGGAGATGAAGGACCAGCGGCCGAGCTACTATGGATGATTACCCTTTCGCTCGTTTATTACTTCTCCAATTATTAATTCTCTAGTAGTTACTAAGGAAAGATTTAAATAACAGGTTGATTTCCCACGCTCCAGGTGATATTATGAGTACAACAAAATCAGGAATCGCTTTTAACTGGGACCTGCGAAAAAACTATGAGCTAGAGTCCAGTACTATTTTTGCACCATGCCTCAATCTTATTTTCTATGCAGATAAATTTCATTCTGAAACTCAAAAACCTCGGCGCTATGCAACCACCTATTGGATAGTTGACCCGAAAAAGTCCAAGAATCATTTCATTTCAGCCATCTTCAAATTTTATGAGACACTCAGAATAGGAGAAGCCGGAATCTCAGAAGTTGAGAGACCCATGAGCATTGAATTTTCCAAGCAAGGCGAAAAATACAAAATCCCTGTTAATGATGAGGCAATAAAGCAATTATCCTTGGAGAAAATATTATCTCGGATTAACATACCCTTAAGATTACTCCCCTTTCAATGGTTAAGAATCAACACGCCCTATGCAGATTTTGGCTTTGTAACAACAAAAACAGATAAAGCTGAATGGAACCCTAAAAAAAGCTGTTGCCTGACAGCGGAATCATCTCAGGACGTGTCAGAGCCATTATCAAGGCTCATCCATGAGACCAGCCCGTACAGCCTGGATGCACTGCCGCAGGAAATGCTGCCCGCTCTTAAAAGAGTGTATGAATTTTAAGACCCACAAGGGCCAGTAACAAAAAAAGAAATAGTTTTTAGTTTTTCTTCCTTATTAAATAATTATTTAATAATAATTCTCGGCATCACTACCATCATCGCCGCCATCACCGTCATCATCAGAATCATCATCGTACTCAACGCCGCTCCAGTCCTCTTCCATACCACTTCACCTCAGGTTATTATGGACGAATAAATTATTTTATGCAACGCTGGTTCGCTCAGGTAGTTTATTAATTTTTCTATCATTGATTAATCAATAACAAAATTTATAAAACCCTATTTCCAGGAAAGCAGTATAAGCTAATGGTTCAGAGGTGAAACACAAATGGTAAGCAAGAAAACCAAGATTATTATAGGAGTAGCAGCAGCGGCAGCAGCAGCGGCAGCATTGATTATAGCAGCCAAGAAGATGCACGAGAAAGGCTATGACAAGAAGGCAGTGGCCTTGCTTCATAAGTACTCTGCCAAAATAAAGGGTGAGGCGCACAAGCTGGCCAAGAAGAAGCCCAAGAAGAAAAGATAGGAAAGGCACGCCGCCGATTGAGGCGCCTAAAATTTTTTAGTTATTTTTATTCATAACATAGAAAATATCTGAATAAGAGAAAAAATGTTCAAGCAAGGAGAGCTCGTAGAGATAAGCACCTCCTCAAGCACTTTCAATGGAGTGTTCATCAAGGAGGAAAAAGATTTCTTAGTTGTAAAGTTGTCCAATGGCTACAACATAGGTGTTTCCAAGAGGAATATCAAGGAACAAAAAAGCCTGGCCAAACCAAAAGAGAAGAAAGAAGATGTAAAAAAAGAAAAGCCCAACCCAAAGCTCCCTATTATTTCAATCCTGCACACAGGCGGAACCATTGCAAGCAAGGTTGATTATGAGACGGGTGCAGTTTATAGCTCATTTAAGCCAGAAGAACTGCTTGGAATGTTTCCTGAGTTAATTAAAATAGCCAGGTTTGATTCCGAACTAATCGCCAACATGTGGTCGGATGATTTGAGGTTCCAGCATTTTGAAGTGCTTGCCAAGGCGATTGAAAAAGAGGTAAAAAAAGGCGTTGACGGGATAATAATAGGCATGGGCACAGATAACCTGGCGGTTGCATCTGCGGCTCTGGCTTTTGTAGTTGAGCACACACCCATCCCGATAATCATAGTCGGAGCACAGAGAAGCTCTGACAGAGGAAGCAGTGATGCTGCTGTTAACCTGATATGCGCTGCGGAGTTCATTACAAAAACAGATTTCGCAGGAGTCGCAATCTGTATGCACGACTCGCCTGAGGACAAGCAATGCGCCATACTCCCTGCCTGTAAAACAAGAAAACTACATTCCTCAAGAAGAGATGCCTTTAAGCCGGTTAATGACACAGTAATTGCAAGAGTGGATTATGAGAAGAGAAAAATTGAGTTTGTAAAAGATGATTATACTAAAAAAGACAGGAATAGGAAACTGGTATTAAAGCCCAAGATGGATGATAAAGTAGGTTTTCTGAAGATTCATATTCACATGTTTCCAGAGCAGTTCGAGTTCTACAAAGGCTACAATGGTTTGATAATAGAGGGAACTGGATTAGGGCATACTCCTGGACAAGTACCAAATGAAATCTGTAAGATATACCAAAAGATTTATCCTGCAATAAAAGGCATTATAGACTCAGGATGTGTGGTGGTAATGACAACCCAATGCTTGTTCGGCAGGGTAAACATGAATGTATATAGCAAAGGAGCAGAACTAAGAGAGTTAGGCGTTATCCCTGGCCAAGATATGCTCCCGGAAACTGCTTTTGTAAAACTAGCATGGCTGCTCGCCAACTACAAAAAAGAAGAAGTTAAAGAACTCATAGCAAAGAACCTGCGCGGAGAGATCTCTGAGAGAAGCGAGAAAGAGACGTTCTTAATTTGAGACATTCAATATTCACCGAAAATATTATATACTTAGCTGCGTTCTCTTATTTGTATGGGTAAACTTGAGAATACGCTGGATAGGACAAGAACCTTCATAAAAGAAAAATTAGGCGTGCCATTGGCCTGTGTTTCATTTATTGGCCTTTTGGCATATGCTGCTGTTAGTGACCATAAATTAGCAGAGGCGCAAGGCCGGTTACAGCAGGTTTATAAGGACGCTGTAATCGTGTATGAAAGCAATCCTACGCCTGAACGGACAGATTCATTTCAAAGACTACTCTATACTACAGTGACTGATTATCTACGTGATGATCACGAGAAAGGATTAACCTCTCAAGGCTGGGAAAGAGCTTTCAAGAAAGCAGGGATAAAAAATTATGAAGGCAATATGCCTCCCAAGGTTAACGATTTAAGCGTAGCCCAGTTAAAAAAGATTTTTGAGGCATATATTTATTAATTCTGAGAGAAGCGAGAAAGAGAATTTCCTGATATGAACTACTGACTTTAACTAAAGCATCAATCCTCTAAAATTCCTTTTGGCAGCATATTAAACTTGAGAACTTTATAGACAGTCAAATAGGAGTAATCTCTGATTATATCTGAGAACTTGTTGGTCAAATCCATCATAATCCCTTTAAATTCATTTACATTGCTGACTTCAATATCAAGCTCAATGTCCCATTCGCCAAAGCTGGTGATAATATAGAATATGCGTTCCTGCATCCTGCAGTGTTCTAGAAATGAATTAACCTTCTCTTTTGAAAGGTCATTAAGATAAATGAAAACTTTGTAGTGAATCTGACTCATCTCAGAATTATTAATTTCCAATCTGTATCTTGTCAGAATATTCTGTTTTTCCAGTTTCCGAATCCTTTTGATTATAGTGTCAGAAGATAATTTTAAATCAGAAGCAATATCCACTGCTGAAGTTCTTGCGTTCTCGCACAGAGCATATAATATATTCTTGTCTACTGAATCTATCATTTCAACTTCTTTGCTTTCAGAATAGGAAGGTGGGCTTGGCTGTGTTCTTTGTTTTCCTGTTAAATAATCTCGTGTAAGCCATTGGCCAACCAGGTTAACTGAAATTTGTCTCTGGTTTATCTGCTTTCCATATTTATCATAAAGGCCTGAAAAAAACGAGCTGGCTTTCATAAGGTTGTCAACTCCAAAAGTAAATGCAATGTCAAAGCTGCCCTCCACGTCACCAACCCAGAGAACCAGCTGGTTTGCAATCAGATAGTCAACAATCTCTGTCTTTTTTTGCTCATTTATGTTATGCAGCTTTAAAAGAACCTTATAGATGGTTAAGTTCAACTTTGGAAGGTTTACTGCTGTAAAGAACTTATTGATTATTTTTCTCTTAAGCAAATTGTTGATCCTGTACCTTACTGCTTCCTGGCTTAATTTTACTTTTTTTGCCAGCTCTGAATATGACTGGCGGCTATTCTTATCAAGCTCATAGAGCAGCATTCTGTCTTTTTTATCAATTTTAAGCATAAATTTACTAAATATCTACTTTAATATATAAATTTGTCGTTTTTTAGTTAAAAAGTCATAAAAGGTTTTATATAGGTATAATACCATTACATAGTAATAACAAAAAAAGGTGAGAACAATGAGTATAACTGAAAAACTAGAAAAAATTTACCTGAAATACAAAAAAGGAATCATTATAGCAGGAGTAGTTTTGGCATTAGGAGGCACATATTACCAAGGCAGAAATGATAAAAATGTGGAAATAAACCAAAGATTACAAGATTTGGATATGCAAATACACACGTATATGGGAAGAACATCTATCAACCCATGGAGAGAAAAGGGAATCTGGCAACTGGATGAAAATCTCAGTACAATAATCAGAGTAATGAGAGAAAATAAAGAAGACAAACGAAAAACTCAATGGGATAACTATCTCAATGATATATACTCACAAAACAATAAATGAACCTCCCAATCAGAGCAGAGCTTTAGGGCATTAAGCCAAATAACAATAACAAAAAAAAGGTGATTATTATGAATAATGCAATGAAGAAATCATTAACGAAAACACTGGTAACATTACTTGGAGGTGCTGCTTTAATTGGTGCATTTTCCTTAGGCAGAGCGAGCGCACCCAAGTATGAAATAGATGTTAAAATGTCTGTTAATGACAATGCCGTTGAATCCATAGAAAGAGTTAACGTGCGGAAGCCTGGCAATAGTGACATTGTTTATTTAATATCTGGAGACTCCATTGGTAAAAATGAATCAGCAGCAGCATATGCAAAGAAACTTGAACCTTATTTGCGAATTAATATAGATAGGCGTCCTATTGAATATATTCCTGAATAGGCTTCTTTTTATTTTTTGGATAATAGGAACGCAAAAGAAAACTTTTTAATCTGAAGAACATATTCTAGAGATAGCATGAACATACTAAGAGATAAAATTTGCCCTAAGTGCAACAAAGGTGAACTAAAGAAAGTTATCGCTCATTACAAGGTTAATAAATTAAAACTTGGTAATTTCCAAGCATTCGCCTGTAATCTCTGCAATGAAAAATGGCTTAACGAGAAAACCTCCAGGAAAATTGAAAAGCTAGAGAAGAAAAATAACCTATTTAATACTGACGGCTTCGGAATTCTCAAGGGAAAGAAACTCAAGCCTTTTGTTAGAGAGCATAATTGCTTAGACAGAGAATTCCAATAGCATGATAACCATCAAATCATTTCTCAACAAAATAAAGTGGGACAAAAACCTGAAGCCAGAAGACTACACGCTCCATTATTTGGACAGAATTAGCAAAACATTAAAAAAGCTGAAGTATTCTGACATTATAAGAACAGAAGGAACATTCATAATCATAGATGTTGATGGTGAGGAAACTAACATTCCGATGCATCGCGTTAGAAGGGTGGAAAACAAAGGAGTTATTGTATGGCAGCGCTAAATTATAATGAGATAGGCTTGAAATGCGGCATTGAGATTCACCAGCAATTAGAGGGCCGCAAGCTTTTCTGCAACTGCCCTACAGAAATCCGTAAGGATAATCCTGACTTCACAGTCGTCAGAAGGCTGAGAGCTAGTGCTGGCGAGGAAGGAAGAGTGGACCAAGCAGCGCTTCACGAACAGAAAAAGCAGAAATATTTCATCTACCAAGGCTATAATGATATTAACTGCGACGTTGAATTAGATGAAGAGCCTCCGCATCCATTAAATCAGGAAGCATTAAAGGCTGCATTGCAGGTGGCGAAGATGCTTAACTGCAAAATCGTTGATGAAATCCAGGTCATGAGAAAAACAGTTATCGACGGCTCTAACACTTCAGGATTCCAGCGCACCATGCTGATTGGAATGAACGGCTTCTTGGATGTTAATGGAAAAAATATTGGCATTGACACCATCTGCTTGGAAGAAGAGGCATGCCAGATTGTTGAGAGAAAAAAAGAGCATGATGTTTACAACTTGTCAAGGCTAGGCATTCCATTGATTGAAATAGCAACAGGACCGCACATAACCACGCCAGAAGAAGCCAAGGAAGTTGCTGCAAAGATTGGCATGATACTGCGCAGCACAGAAGCCTGTAAAAGAGGCATTGGCACAATAAGGCAGGACATCAACCTGAGCATCAAGGGAGGCGCAAGGGTTGAAATAAAGGGTTTTCAGGAATTGAAGAGCATTCCAAAGATTATGGATTATGAGATTGAAAGGCAGCTCAAGCTCATAAATGAAGGCAAGCCAGTTGAGCAAGAAGTCAGAAAAGCAGAGGAAGACTTCACAACAAGCTTCCTGAGACCAATGCCTGGCATGGACAGGATGTATCCTGAGACAGATAGCCCTCCTATAATTCCTAACTTCGAAGGCATTTCTTCTGTAAAGACAATCGAGGAGAGAATCAAGGAATTAGCATCTGACTTTAAGATAAGCCATGAGCTAGCCAAGGAAATCATTAACCAGGAAGTTGATTTTGTAAAGCTCATGAAAGAGTTTGCAAAGCTCCATCCCAAGTTCATAGCAGAGACCATTATCAACGCACCAAAGGAAATCAAGGCAAGATTCAAGAAGGACATTAATGTCTTCGAGCACCTTGAAGTTTTGCAGAAAGCCAACAAGAACGAGATACCAACTAGTGCTGTTTTTGAAATATTGTCTGAGATAGCGCACGGCCAAAAGCCAGACTACACCAAGTACCAGGGCATGAGTGATGAAGAGCTTGAGACAGAAGTAGTAAATCTTATAAAGGAGAATAAAACTGCACCTATCAATGCATTGATGGGCATGCTCATGGCCAAGCACAGGGGCAAGATTGACGGCAAAAAAGCAATGGAGCTGTTAAATAAGCACAAGAAATGATTAATGACTAAAGAAATAAGTAAAAAGGAACAATTCAAAGAGGCTTCTAATGCAGCAATATAAGAATTATCAGAGAAAAGTGATATTCCACAACAAGGCACTTGAGGAGTTTGAAGAGGATTATTCCTCTTTTGACCTGCACGTGCACACCAAGTACTCTCATGATTGTATAACTAATATTAACGCTATCTTAAAGAGGGCTGCGCAATTAAGGATTGGCGTGGCCATAACTGACCATAACCGCGCAGAAGGAGCGCTAGAGGCCTGCAAGCAGAAAAAAGTGCCTGTTATCCCGGGCATTGAGGTTACTAGCATGGAAAAAAAAGAGATTCTCATCTACTTTTATTCTGCAAATGACCTAAAAGATTATTATGAGAAATATATCAAAGGCAAAATTACCATTAATAAAATTCCACGAACCAGGATAGGCAGGACTTTGCGGATGGTTAAGTCATACCTTAGCATGAAAGAGATAATTGAGAAGGCTGACAAGTACAGCTGCCTGAAAAGCGTGCCCCACCCATTCAATTATGTTTCCAAGGGAGGCCACAGGTTTTTCTCAAAGAAAAAAAGAGCAGGCTTGTTCAAAAGAGTCGAAGCAGTTGAGGTTTTCAACGCAGCGCAGAGGAAAATAATGAACAAAAAGGCATTGAAATGGGCGATTAAGCACCGCAAGGCTTTCACAGGAGGAAGCGATGCCCACAGCCTCAGAGAAGTCGGCAATGTTGTAACAGCATGCAGAGCCCACAACACAGACTGCTTTCTAGAGTGTGTGAGAAAAAACAAGAGTTTGATCCTTGGCAGCGAGACCCGGCTTCCTGCAATAATGAAAACCAGCTGGCAAGCCCTTCACCATAAGAGGAAAAACGGTTGGTTAAAGATTCTCGAAACAGAGAACAATGATTAGGTTCGTGAATGGTTAGGCTCAATTTGAGATTCCTCGCAAGAAAGAGTGCCTGTCCAATTTAGAAATTTTCAGAATTAGGCGGGTTAAATGACACTCTTATTTGGGAAGATTTTACAGTATTTCCTCCATTATCTGTTACTTTGAATATAGGCGGGTTAAATGACACTCTTATTTGGGAAGATTTTACAGTATTTCCTCCATTATCTGTTACTTTGAATATATAGGCGTGTATCCCTCGTTCGGTTTTAGTAACATTAACCAATTCAAAACCCGCAAAACAACCAAACCGCATCAATGGTTTTCCGTCTTCATACAGAACCGCTTTTTTAATTCCGGCATTGTCACCAGAATCTAATGCGCTAACATACAGCTGAGCAGTTCTTCCAACTCTAGAACCATATCTGCTTTCAATTGTTACAGCATGCGGAATTCTATCATCAAGCGTTCCTGAATAGTTTACATTTATTTGGTTTGTCCTAACTACATTTCCGTCTTCATCAGAAACTTCAAAAAAATAATTGTGCGTGCCAGATTTATCTTTTGTAACGTCAACTAATTCGAAGCCTGCAAAATGACTAAATTGTTTTATTAATTTACAATCTTCAAAAAATCTTGCACTTTCAATACCCTCGTTATCTAATGCGCCAACATACAGCTGAGAAGTTCTTCCAACTCTAGAACCATATCTGCTTTCAATTGTTACAGCATAAGGAGGATTGATACCATTTCCTGCTACTAACTTACTCCTATGATTTCTATCACAACCAACTAAACCAGCCAAACCTGCTAATACTAACCCTCCCAAAATTATTTTTTGATATTTTTTCATAATATTCGGTAGGATGCCTCCTCTTATAAATATTTCGTTTCGTTACTACTCTCAAAATAATAAATAAAACAGCAGGGAACCTAACAACGGTTAAAAATAAGGAATAGTTAATCAAATTCAGAATAATTAGTCAAATATTAGCTCGGTCTTTTGTTAGCTCAGTCTTTTTCTCAAGTAAAGATAATTAGCAGCCCAGAGCATAGCCTCGTCAGCATAATAAAAGAGTGTCTTGAATGGTTTGCCATTTCCATCATACACTTCTAAAAAATTCTTGTGCTGCTCTATCTGCTGCTTGTATTGGTCTAAATATTCCTTTGCAAGCTTCTTGTCAATGCTCGCAATGATTTGTATGTACATAAGCCCAACATGAGGCCAGATTGCGTCGCGCTCATAATCGCCAGCTAAGAATTCAAAGCAAATCATTTTTTGCTTCTTAAACCTTGCCTTGGTGTATTTTAAAGGGAAAGGCTTGTCCAAACCTTCTTTTTGTATTGCGCTTATTACTTTTTTCAGCAATTTTTTGTCATTGATGATGCCAGACCAGAAGGGCAGAACATTAGCGTCACCGCAAACCATTTTACTGCCAGACAAGTCATCCAAGAAATAGTTGCCAGTCCAGAAATTTTTAATAATCAGTTTTTTGTAGTTATATTTCTTAAATGGATTATTGAGGCCTAGCAGTGTCAAATCATTAGCCAACATCCCAGTCATCACATTATCATAGCAAGAACTCTGTCTAATTGAATAATCCTTCATTGAGCTAAAGGATTTGTCTTTTCTAACCAGTCCTGTTTTATGGTCAATCACTGCGTCATAATATTGCTGAACTTCCTGATTAAGAAAATCCTTGTATTTCTTCACCAGCTCATTTGCCTTTGCAAGCTTCAAGCTTCTGATGATAAAAGCCAGGGCATCAGGGGAATACTTGCTGCTGGGAAAAGTAAAAGCCACTCCTCCAGGGCTTATGCTCTGCTCAATCCTGCCGTGGCGCTGGAAAACCCCCAGGGCATAGTCAAGTGTATTAATCACTTCTTTTCTATAGCCAAGCTCAAGCAATGCCTCGCAGCACCAGCCAAAATCCCTTGCAAAGAACTCGCAGAAATGACCTGAGCTGACCATAAAATATTTTTTCTCCTTGTTGTAGCAATCAAGTATTATCTGCCTACAGATTTCTTCATCATTGCCAGAATATTTTTTTACCCAAAAAAAACATACTCTTATCCTCCTAAGAAAGAATCTTACAGCTTCTGATATAAAGATGCCCTTCATTTTACATTAATAATCATGGCTCTGCTAAAATGAACCTTTTTTCCTCTTAAAAAAAGATCTTGAATTTTTGATAGCACCCACTGGCAAGAACTTCTTATCATGAGATGTCCTGAACAGTCGCATCTTGAGCTTGACAGGCTTGCCATCCCTAAAAATAGTCACCTTGTTGATAGGGTTGGTGTAAATGCTGTTGTACGCTTCCTTGAACACTGTCTTGAATGAGCCGATATAAAGCGAAAGCACAATTGCTATCATCACCCATATCATGTCCCTAGCCCTGGTTATCATTGCCAAGCCAATGCCTGCTGCTGAGCCTATCTTAAGCACTGAGAAAAGAGCAGCTTGGAAAGCCTCAAGGCTTCCAAGTCCCATAGGCACAGGTACAATGAATGCCATCCCAACCACCGACAAGACCATGAACACAACACCAAGAGGCGCGTTAATGCCAAGCATAAGCAGGACTAGCTTGAACTCAACCAATGACAACATGATGCTTAACAGGCTTAATCCTAGAGCAACAAAAAAAGCTTTTTTCTTCTCGTTATAAAATTTTATTATCGGCCTCTCAAAATCAACCACTGCCTGCTCGTATTTGGCAATTGACTTTATTTTATGCAGGTGCAAGAACCTGAAAAGAGCACTAAAAACAGACTGGCCGCGCAATATCCTGGAATAGAACTTCCAGACCAGAAAAATCAGCAAGGTGCATAGCGCTATTAGGAAAATGCGCAGGAATATTGGAAGAGGATGGCCAAGCGCCAGTATCAAGAGGCCCAAGACAAAGAAGCCTATTGAAACCGTCATCTCAATTGTCTTGTCAGTAGTCACATTAGCCAATCCCTCCTTGAAACTGATGCCCTTCCTGGTCAGAAGAGCAGCCCTTATAGGCTCACCGCCAGCCTTTCCAGATGGTGTAATATAGGTTAGGCCGTAATCTATAATCCTGAAACTTAATGATTCCCACAACTTCATCTTAATGCCCAGGCTTCGCATCACATAATTCCATCGTATGGCGAAAAGTAACATGATGGTGAAAGAAACAATCACGTAGCATATCAGGAGTTTCGGATGGTCAGTAATGTTGCTGCTAAAAGTCGAGAATACCTCCTTGAACGGGTATTTTAGGAGAACAAATAAAAGCAGCGCAACTGCCAGTGCTATTGAGCCGCCAATACTAAGCCATCTCTTGCTAATCTTCATATTAACCAAACCTTTTCATGATCAAAATAAAGCGGGCCAGGGGAGACTCTCGCGAGTTTTTTAGTGAAAAGCTCTTTCGAACTCCCGACCTACAGCTCTCTTCTCAGCTTTTTTGTTAGGAGGCTGTTGCCCTATATGCTCAAGCATTGCAAACGCAAGCTTACCAAACTAGGCTACTGACCCACTTATGATTAACAAAAGTTAGGCGTGATTTATTAATATAATGGTTTTTTAGCTAGCGTATTGAGAATTTCGTCTGTGCCTTAAGTGCGAGCGAGCGGGTTAACCTCGTAAGACGAGAAAGAATGTTGTTTTCCACTTGAATTATTACTGCTAAAAACAACCGAGCGAGCTGGCACAGAAATTCTCAACAGCCTTTCAACCGCAACATTTTAATTCTGAACAGTAGCACCTTATTGCATGCCTAAAGGTTACAAGGTAAAGCAAATTCCAGAAGATTTTGTTGTAAAAGAAAACTCGAATGTTAAGCTTGTGGCAAAAGGCGGATATTCTGTTTTCAGATTAAAGAAGAAAAACTACACTACTGAGAAGGCTGTGCAGCAAATCGCTGATAGCCTACGCATAGATAGGAAAAGGATGGGCTATGCTGGAAGCAAGGACAGCAAGGCAGTGACTGAGCAGCTCATAAGCATCAAAGGGATTAGCAGGGAAAAAGCCGAGGCTCTCAAACTAAAAGACATAGAATTATTTTTTGCTGGCTATGCAAACAATCCTATCAGCCTGGGAGACTTGGAAGGCAACAGCTTTGAGATTGTTGTTAGGAACATTTCAAAAAAGCCAAAGAAAATTAGCAGGATAGTCAATTATTTCGGTGAGCAGAGGTTCAGCAAGAACAACGCAGAAATCGGCAAGGCAATAATAAAGAAGGACTTCAAGAAGGCTGTTGACAGGATTCTTGACAGTATTGGCGAGAATGAGAAAAAGATTATTGCTCACCTTGAAAAAAACAGGAATGATTTTGTAGGTGCGCTCAAATTAATGCCTTGGAAAACCCTGAACATGTACATCCACGCTTATCAGAGTAAATTATGGAATGAAACCGTTAAATTATTATTGAAGGATTCTACGACGCTGAACAGCGGCGCAATAAAAAGTAAAACAAAAGTTGACAATAACGAAAAAATCAAACTACCCCTAATTGGTTTTGCAACAGAGATTCAAGATAATGATGTAAAAAGGATTGTTGAAAAGATTCTGCAAAACGAGGATGTAATTAAGAACGACTTTGTAATCCGCGCAATACCTGAGCTTAGCGGCGCAGGAGGAGAAAGAGAGCTGTTTGTTGAGATTAAGGGCTTGAAGATCGGAGAGCTCGAGGATGATGAACTGAACAAGGGCAAGAAAAAAGTCAGAATCAGCTTCTCGCTGGGGAAAGGCTCATATGCCACTGAAGTTGTGAAGGAGATGTTCTCAAATTAATCATAAACCAATCTTCCTATCTCTTCGTACTTGTGTTCTTGTAGAACTCCATAAACTTCATAGTCTTTTATTAGTTCTGAAAATTTTCTTCTCAACTGTTTGAGTATTTGGTCAAAGTGTCCTTGATTTTCAGCCATTATGTCTAGAATATAATCCCACTTTCCGATTAAACTCGCAACATAGGTAATGTTCTTGTTACTTTTGAGGAATTTCAGGAATTCTTCTTCTTTTGCTTCTGTCGGGTTATATAATGATATAAATACATAATTAACTATTGGAAACCCGAGCTGAGGTGTATCATAGATTGGTTTGAATGCATGAATTACTCTTGCATCAATCATCTTCTTTATCCTATTCCGAATCGCATCCCTTGATAAGCCAACTTTTTTCGAAAGCTCTGAAAGAGGCTTTCGTGCATTATGATCTAATTCTCTCAATATAATCTTATCGTACTTGTCAAATTTATATTTTTGGCCATAAACTATCGTGGCATCATAAGGAGGAGTTTCGATCTTTTCTTGCCTCATAACAATTATTATGCGCTTATTATATAAAAATTTATCGCATTTTGCGTGTTTTATAACAGATAAATATTTATATTCATAATCGTAGTTACTATATAATAACAAAAAGGTGATGAACATGGATAAACAGCCAATAAGCACAAATTCGGTTTTAAACGACATTAGTTTTAAAATATTAGATGCAAAACCTGTTCGTGATAAAGATAGCGGTGAAGAAATTAGTGGACTTGTCAAAAGAGCATTTTCACTAACAGTCCCTTACCGAACCTTGGATGAACGTGTAATGTTAGCAAGAACTGGTTTTATTTTTGGCGGGAGAGACTTCTACTATAATTGGCCAGCAATGACTCCGGAAGTAGCCACAAATTTAACAGAAAAATACTTAAAAATACATTGCAAGGGTTTTGTTAGCGCGAAAATTAGTGCAGTAACTCCTGCGGTATATGAAACACCTCAACCAGCACTCAAAGGCGTGCCGCTCAATGCCTTCGAGGTTCAAGGTACAATTTACCAAACTCTTGAAGTTAGGTTATAATTTTTTCATCTTATTTTTTAATTGAAAACCGCAACCAACAAAAGTAAATTTTTGAGATTTCGCTTGTAAAGCGAAATCTTTATAAACTTCAGATGAATTTCTATTCATATGAATTGTAGTTCATATGAAATGTTTTTCAGGAACTTTGCCAACAAGACCAGCTTCAACATAATCATGGCATTAAGAAGCAAGCCATTAAGCGTCACAGACATCTCAAGAATCCTGGGCGAGGAGCAGAGCAAAGTCTCGCACAACCTTGCAAAGTTAGCCAAGTGCAATATTCTGACAGTAAATAGGCAGGGAAAAAAAAGGATTTACTCATTAAACAAAGACACAATCATCCCTATAATCGACTTAATCCAGAAGCATGTTGAAAAGCACTGCACAGGGAGGTGCCACAAATGAAGGAAATCTACATGGATAATGCTGCAACCACAAAAATCGACCAGAAAGTAATCAAGGCAATGCTACCCTACTTTGACCAGAAGTACGGCAACGCCTCTTCAACCCACACCAAAGGGAGAGAGGCAAAGAATGCAATGGAGAGCGCTAGGAAAGTGATAGCAAAATCAATAGGCGCAGCAGCTGAGGAAATAATTTTCACATCAGGGGGCACAGAATCAAATAATTTCGCAATAAAATCAATAGCCTTCAACAACAAGGAAAAAGGCAACCACATCATTACAACCAAGATAGAGCATGACTGTGTCCTGAACTCATGCAAATGGCTGCAAACCCAAGGATTTGACGTAACATACCTTGATGTTGATAAAGAAGGGTTTGTCAGACCAGAAGTTCTCGAAAAAGCAATAACCCCAAAGACCATCCTAGTCACAATCATCCACGGCAACAATGAGATAGGAACAATACAAGACCTAAAAGCACTCGGAGAAATATGCAAAAAACACGAAATATACTTACACACAGACGCCTGCCAGAGCTATACCAAGACAGAAATCAATGTGAAAAAACAACCAGTGAACTTAATCACTCTTAACGCCCACAAGATACACGGGCCAAAAGGAGTAGGAGCGCTCTATATCAGGAAAGGAACCAACATCAAGGCCTGGCAGCACGGCGGAGGACATGAACGCAACCTAAGATCAGGCACAGAGAACCTTCCTGGCATTGTTGGCTTTGCAGAAGCAGCCAAGATTGCAAACGACAAAAAGCACGTCAAGTACATGGCCGGGCTAAGAGATAAGCTAATTGAAGGCATTGAAAAGAACATTCCTGAATGCAAACTCAATGGCCCGCGAGGCGAGAAGAGGCTGTGCAACAACATCAATTTCGTCTTCAGCAGGATAGAAGGAGAAGCCATAGGCGGCTACCTTGACTTGAAAGGAGTAAGCTCGTCAACAGGCTCAGCATGCTCATCCCACACACTCGAGCCCAGCCATGTTCTGCAAGCCATTGGATTGAGCAAGGCAGAGGCCAACGGCAGCCTAAGGCTGAGCATCAGCAGGTACACCACAGAGGAAGAAATCGGCTACGTGCTTGAAATACTGCCGGGCATTGTGAAGAAGCTCAGATTGATAAGCCCGCTGTGAAAATTTTAATTTCTTTTCACGTTTTCAATTCTTGAATTATGTCATTAAAAACTTTCTCTATAGGCTGCTCACCCTTCACTTGCAACAGAACTCCTTTTTTCTCGTAATAATCTATCATGGGTTTTGTATTTTTATAATACTCTCCCATCCTGACCTGAATTGCTTCTGGTGATGAGTCGTCTCTTAGAATGAGTTTTCCTCCGCACTTGTCACAGGTTCCTTCTTTTTTCGGTTTAATATATATAGTATTGTAATTAGTTTTACACTGCGAGCACATTCGCCTGGATGACATTCTCTTTATGCACTCAGCATCACTAACATCTAGGAATATGCACTTAGTCAGTGTCTTGTACTTTTCAAGAAAGTCTGCCTGTTCAATATTCCTGGGGAATCCATCAAACACAAAGCCTTTTTTCAGCTCAGTAGAATTAAGTTTTTGCAGCACCACGTCATAAACAGTCGGGTTATCAACCAGCCTTCCCTCGTCAAGAAGCTTCTTCACTCTCCTACCGAGCTCTGTATCCTGGATTTGTATCTCCCTAAAAATCACGCCTGTAGAAATGTGAGGCAACTTAAGCTTGGCTGCCAGCAGCTCTGCCTGTGTTCCTTTTCCAGAGCCTGGAGGTCCTGCAATCACATAGTTGTTCTGCGCTTTTTTCTGCATTCAATCACCCAAAAAATTATCCGAAATAGCCTGTTTCTGACTTGGACTTCAGCTCGTTCTTCCAGGAATCCCTCAGATGCTCAACAACTTTTACAATATCTTTTTTCATTCCAAGCCATTCATTGTAGAACTTGATAATGGCTGCGGCAACTGCGTCGTCAGAATAATTCAAATCCTTGATTATTAGTTCCCTGTGATAAAAAGCCAGTCTTTTCATAAGGTCAAAGATGCCCTTTTTCTCGTCATCAGAAAACATCTCTGCCTCGTACATTGCTGCCAGGCTGCTCTCTGAAGGTTGGACTATGTCACTAAGAGTCTTGAAAACCCATTCGAGTCTTTCAGTTATCTTACTTAGTATACTCCGTAGAATAAAAGATGTCTCTTCAAGCTTGCCAACACAGAACTCCCTGTCCAATTCCTTGAACTCAGGAAGATTATATTTTTTCTTCAGTGCATCATACTCTTTTTCCATGTCCTTTTCCTTGGGTTTATCTTTTTCGTCTGCCATGAAGTTCGTTAAACGCGCAGGGGTTTTAAATGTTTTTCTTTTTGGCTTGGTAGAAAAGAGATAGCTCAAAAATGTGCTGATGTACTAAAATATGAAAAATGTAACAAAAAGAAATAAAACAAAAAAAGCTATTAACAAAGAAAATTAGGTTTACTTTTCCGCGCCGAGGTCAAGTTGGCGTTCAGCACATAATGATGCAGATACTCTGTAATCTTGCCATATAAAGCCTGTTCGCATCTGGATAAATTTGCAGGTAGCTCGTCTGATTCGGTTGAAGGGTTCTTAAGTGCATACTCCAAATCTGACAGGAACTTTTTGTATACTTCTGGCTGAGTTTTAGAAAAATTAGTTGCGTCAGGAATAGTTAAAGGAGTCTTTACCTTTCCTAATCTGGTTAAATTCGCAGGTTGCTCTTTTGAATAATTCTTAAGTAAAAACGCCAAGTTTGACCTAAGCGTTTCATAATCTTTTTGTTGAGTCCTGAATAAACCAGGCACGGGGCTGAAAGTTTGATTGGAAGCTGCTAAATCAGAATAAGAAGGTAATCCATTCTCTTGTAAATGAGGCCTGTAAAGTACATAATCTAGCAAGTTATTAACTAGATTGTTTGAAAATACTTCGAATTTCGGCAATTTCTCAGTCACACGACATCACCCTTGATTTATTTATTTGTTCAGGTTGTTATCTATTGATTAAACTGGATTAGCGAAAACTCCCTGTATTTAAAACTGTTTTCATTTATTCGTAGAGAAGCTATCCGCGAAATTCTAAAACGCGTCAAAACCCAAAATCGCAACATTACAAAAACATGTTTTTGAAGTTTTCGATCTAATCGAAAACTTTATATATAAGTTTCTGTCATACATAACAAATACTATACGCTTACGTATACTATTGGTGGCGTGTAGAGAACTCAGGCACACATAAAACTGACATAAAACATACAATTAACATACATTTGTCATACAGAGGGTTAAGGTTGACCAAGGAGACTGAGGTATTGAACGTTCGCTTGCCTGACGAGCTAATTCTAGAACTAGATGATTTAGTAAAAAAGAAACTCTTCAAGTCACGCTCAGAAGCTGTACGAGAATTCGCCAGAGAATACGTGCAGAGCCAAATGCACGTTGAGGAAAAAGCCAAAAAATCTGGACGCGGGGGTGCAGGGTGGTAAACTCAATTCTAAGTGTGAGGATGCCATCCTCCCTGGTTCAGAAACTAAGGGAGCTAGCCAAGGAGAACCATTTCTTAGACGTCAGCGAGGAAGTAAGGAGCATCACCAAGACGCAGATAAGACAATACAAGCTCAAGCTAGGGGAAATCGCGCCTGCAGAAGCAGAGCAACGCGAGGAGAAAAAAGCAGATTTCAAGACAGAAAACATGATCAAAGAAGAACTCATCAAGCGACTCAAGGGAATGATAAAGGAGCTGGAACATGAGTAAGTACAATAATATAACAAGAACGAGCAAGCTCTTCCTAATAATAGTACTATTATTCATCATTAACATAATATCTGCAGCTGCAACCATCGACCTTGTCAATCCTACCAACAACACCTACTCTAACCAGCAGGAAATAGTCTTTGATTATTATGTAAACATAGATGGGCTAACAGAATGCGATCTGGTAGTTGACTCGAATATTGCGCTAACCAACACCACTCCAGTCAATTCAGGGTTCAACCAATTTATATTATGCGGCGTTAGTCCTGGAAACCACACGTGGGGCATCATATGCAACACAACCAACAGCTCTGAATCCAGCGAAGAAAGAATAATAATAATTGACGTGGCAGAGCCAACAGTGGTACTCTTCAATCCGCAGAACAGCACCCAAGTCAACACCAGCAGCATAGAGCTCAGCTTTGTAGCACTTGACAACCTGGCGCTGAACCTGAACTGCTCAATCATCATCAACAACAGCGTGAATCAATATGTGCTAGTCAACAATAGCCAACCAGCCACAGCCACCATTAGCCCGCTGAGCGACGGCAACTACACATGGAAAGTAACCTGCGTTGATTATGCCAATAACATCAAGGCGAGTGAAACAAGAAACTTTATTATACTTTCAACTCCCCCACTGCCAGATTTCAGGATATTCATTGACAGCACAGAATACGTCATAGGACAAACAGGCCAAATGAGCATAAGCGCACCAGCAGGCACAAACGTCAGAGTAGAGGTATGCCCTAACCAGACAGGATTTGTGGAATGCAAAGTACCTGTAAATGCGCAGAACGTGACGAACTATCCATTCCAGGAATACCTACCATTCACCAATTACGCAGGAAACTACATTTTAGAGGCGTTCTTCAACTACAGCGGAGCAACTGAAACCAAGACACAAAGCTATCTAGTGAACAACAACATCCACATAGACATAGACACTGAGAGAAGCCAGAGAAGAAACGTTCCTGTGGAACTCGAAGCAGAAATCAGTGGCGGCATAGCTCCACTTAACTACAGCTGGCGCCTGAGTGACGGCTCAATAATAAACAAGACCAAGACCAACATCACATACACAACAGCCGGCAACTACACCAACACCTTTGTAGTCAAGGACGCGTACAACAACACCAGGAATGCGAGCATCACTGTCGAGGTTGATAACACATACAGCATCAAGATAATTATTAAGGATGCAGAGACCAATGCAGTGCTCCAAGGCGCGACTGTAGAGATTGAGGACGAGCAGAAAACAACTGACTACAACGGAGAAGCAGACTACTACCTTGAAGAAGGAAGAAGAGACATCCTCATACTGAGACAAAACTACTCTGAATACGACGACAAGCTAAACATAACCAAGGACGAGACTTTCACAATATTGCTTGAACCCAAAGAACTGAAACAAACACCTGTCATAACTCTAATGTTCCCAGAAAATAACTCTGCAGTGCAAGGGCCTGATGAAGAGCTGGTTTACAAAGCAGAATACAACAAGGAGCTCAACTGCAGCGTTTACATCAATGAAAACAATGACGGCTTCTTCATCTACTTGGGAAGCGACATAGTGAGCAGCAATGCAGAGCAAAGGTTCGGAGTGATAGAGCTCGAGAACAAGAGCTACTGGTGGAAAGTGGAATGCGTTGACACCAAGGACCACGTCACAACTGGCCTAAGCCAGACCTGGAAGTTCAATGTTGGAGGGGCAGAATTGCTGGCGCTAACAGCCAACTCAGAAACATCAGGAGAGTACGCCACATATAATGAATGGATAAAAGAACTAGAGCAACTAATAAGCACTTTCAGCAGCCTGCCAAAAGAAGAGAAAGAAGCTGCAGATGCTCTCAACATAAATGGCAAGATTGACGAGAGCATACAATTCTTAAAGAACACCATAAGAGATCTTGACTCCTTAAGGTTCAGGAATGACTTGTCTGACTCTCAAAAGCAGGAAGAAGGAGAAAAATATGTGCAAGCATCAGAGGCTGCTTACCAGAAAACCCCTATCAGCATCCAACTCCTGGCTAGCGACAGCTTTGTGGATTACATAAGCAAGGAAGAATTGCAATCATTGCTCGAGGAATACCTGAAAATCAAAGGGCTTGAAGAGAATGTAAATGTCAAGCAGGCGTTGGAATACCTGGACGCGCTCCAGCAGGAAATCGTAGTGTCCACCAAGGTGAAGACTGCAAGAATCAACTATCGCGACGGCAGCCAGAGCGATGCCAGCATAATATTCAGGGAGATAAAAACCTACAACATCACAGAAGGCGCATTCATACTCGAACTCATCCCCAAGGACGTTGTCGAAACAGCAGACAATATTGTGAGCGCCCAGAAATTCGAAGTGATAAAGCAAGACCCAATCATAAGGTTTGAGCTGAAAGGAGACAGCACAATAACCTATTACTTTGATGCAAGCATTGACGCAGAATTCCTCAAGAAGATAAGGACTGCAGTTTTTGTTGAGCCTGATGCAATCAAGGCAGAGGAGCGGATAACAGGATTCTCCATCAAGAACCTGAAGCTGCCAAAGCTCAAAGGCATAATCTACATCCCTGTCATAATAATATTATTAGGCGGATTAGTCTTTGCAGGCGTGAGATATGATGGCATCAACACAGCGAAGTATATCTTTTACAAAACATACGGAAGGCGCAACCTGCACTATCTCAATGTCATACTTAACGAGATAAATGATCACCTTGAAGCAGGCAACCTCAACAAGGCCCATGAATTATATGAAGAGGCAAAAGGGGCATATGCTGAGCTCTCTGACATTGCAAAGAACGACATTTACGAGAGAGTAGAAGAGGCTGCAAACAGCATAACCAGTTATTATCATGCAGTCCAAAGCCAGAGCAGGATCAGCGAGATAAACAACATGATAACAAATATTCAGCGGCACATCAGCTCTGCCCAGCTAATGCCTGCACTAGAGGAGTATAAAAAAATTGAGCATGCTTATAACGAGCTGAATGATGAGCACAAGGAGATGCTCCACCCTACGCTTGTCCAGCTCGGTAACCAGATACAAATCATGATTGACAATACCAAAAACCTTATTTGAGCCTTGAAATTAAAAAAAGCCCCGCCGGCAAATGAGGCGCCTAAAAATATTTCGTTCATCGTCAGTATTAAGCTAGAATAAAGGAGAAAAAACTAACAAAAAAAACTAAAAAAATTTAGGCTCTGCGAGGCCTACGAAAAAATGGTTGTAAAAACAAAAAAAAGAGAAATTGTATTTGGAATCATGATATTTTTCCTAATAGTTCTAGCAATCAAAGGCTTAATCATATTCACCCAGTTCCTGGGCTATGTCTCATACCTTGAAACAGAAGGAGGCACCATTAGTGAGATAGAGCTTGAAATGCAGTTTGACGTCAGCCACTGGTCTGCCCTCTATGGAACTGCCTGGGGCGTGGGCTGGACGCAGGAATGGCACTACAACCTTACAGGCAACGTCACTCTCACACAGGTTGATAATGAAAAGCACTTATTATTCGAATGCTTTGCGCTAGACGAAGAGCACGAAATATATGCGAGCATGGTGCCTGAAGAGGATATAAACTTCGACTCTCTTGTAGCAGCGACCACTGCAGAAGTTGACGCATATCTAAATGTTACAGCAAGCCAGTTTTTCTCAGCCACCAATACCTTCACCTCAACAGCCACTTTTGACATTGGAAATCGTAATGTAACTGCCCCTGCTACATATACCTATTCGTGGAATAGTCAAAACTCAACTAATTTTGTCACAGGCTTGCTGAAAGATAGCAATGGTAATCTTATTATAGTCACCAAAATCCTTAACGCGCCGATAGAAGGCTATAACGGCGGGAGATTCAACTATCAGATACTATTGCCAATACAGAGAACTCTGTGGCAGGACTATTATCTTTGGGTAGATCCAACAGATGCGTGCCCTGAAGGCGAAGGAGCAGCTCCTTGGGAGGGATATGTTTATGGAAACGTCACAGACACTTCTGGAAACCCTCTTGGCGGAGTGATTGTTGAGGTTGGCGGAGAAGCAACTTACAGCGACAATATCACTGGCTTCTACAACGTAACAGTGAGAGAAGGCAACTGGACAATTTACGCCATGAAGACAGGCTATGAGATTTACAGGAGCAATTTGACTGTTTACAGGGAGAACGGCACTGCGCACAACATTGTGATGGTGGCAAAGCAGCCACCCAACCCGCCGCTAACAGGAATTGGCCCTGGCGAGGATGCTCCTGGAACCACTACCACGACAGGAGTGGATCCTGAGGGGACAAAAACAAAATCAGGAGAATATGACATGCCCCCAGTAATCCAAAGGCCAAAGAAAATCGAGGGAACAGACTACATCGTGTCTATATCAGAAATCAACAGGAAGCTAAGATTGGGCAACTTCCTCCAGGAAAAAGTAACTCTTTACAGCTTCAAGGAAAAAGCAGCCAACATTTACTTTTCATTAGAGGGCAATGTGAGCTCACTCATCAAGATGGACAAGGAGAGCATGGTACTACTCCCCCGCTCTGATGATTACGTCACCCTCACCATATTCGGCGTGGGCGATCCCGGTATATATAACGGAAGCTTGGTGATGAGCGGAGACATTAATGTGAGCATCCCTATATTAATAGAAATCTTGCCAAAGGAAATGCTGCCAGTCCAGGCACTGCTGATTGACTTAGGGCTCAACAAGAATGTGGTTTATCCGGGAAGCGCGTTAAGGTTCAAGACAGATCTCAGGAACCTGCTCACAGACCTACAATACCCTGTCCAGCTATTCTACACAATACAAGACATTGACGGAAAAGAAACCATCTGGAGTTATGAGACCAATGTATTCCTAAAGACATCCTTCTCATTGCTAAAGAATGCATTAATAAGCACTAAAGTTAAGCCGGGAGACTACATATTGCGCGTCACTGCCAACTACCTCGGGTTAAGCGCAGGCACCAGCACCATCTTCAGGGTAAGCACGCCCTGGTACTTGATAACCATCATCGGACCAATAAGAGTGTGGCACGTAGTATTATTCCTTGCCCTAGTTGCTCTTGGCTTGCTCGCCTATTGGCAGATTAAGAAAAGGATTGAGTCAAAAAAGAAATTCCACCTAAAGGTAGACATGAACGAGCTGCCAAAGCCAGGGCCAAGGAGCATATGGGCAGGAAAAATCGCAGAGACCGAGCACAAGACCTATTTCAACCTTGAAGCCTTCATGACTCACTGCATCGACGCAGGCAGCACTGGCAGCGGAAAGTCAGTCTCAGCCCAGGTAATAGTTGAGGAAATGCTCATGAAAGGAGTGGCAGTAATAGTTTTCGACCCCACAGCCCAGTGGACAGGCATGCTCAGGAAGTGCACTGACAAAACCATGCTTGCGCTCTATCCATTGTTTGGTATGAAGCCCACAGATGCAAGGGCGTTCAGCGGCAACATCAGGCAGGTCAGCAACCCAAGGGAAATAATCGACATCAAGAAGTACATCAAGCCAGGAGAGATACAGGTGTTCGCCTGCCACAAGCTAGAGCCAAGAGAGATGGACATCTTTGTCTCCAACAGCATCAGGGAGATTTTCAGGGCCAACTTCCAAGAAAGCAGAACCCTCAAGGTGCTGTTTGTTTACGACGAGGTTCACAGGCTCCTGCCCAAATTCGGAGGAAGCGGAGAAGGATTCCTCCAGATAGAAAGAGGCTGCAGAGAGTTCAGAAAATGGGGGCTGGGCATGCTGCTCATATCACAGGTATTGAGCGACTTCGTAGGAACCATCAAGGCTAACATCAACACAGAAATCCAGATGAGAACAAGAGACGAAGGCGACCTCGAGAGAATCAAGGTGAAATACGGAGAAGATGTGCTCAGGTCACTGGTCAAGGCAACAGTCGGCAGCGGCATGGTGGAAAATCCGCACTACAATATTGGTAAGCCTTATTTCGTTGCTTTCAAGCCGCTCATGCACAGCGTGCAGAGATTGACTGACGAGGAAATCGAGAAATACAATGAGTACAACGACAAGATCGACCAGCTACAATTTGAACTTGAGCAATTCGAGAAGGAAGGGATTGATGTGTTCGACCTCAAGCTCGAGCTTAAGCTAGCAACTGACAAGGTAAAGACAGGCAATTTCAACATGGTGCAGATATACCTCGACGGCCTCACGCCCAGGGTACAGAAGCAATGGGACAAGCTAGGCAAGAAACCTGAGAAGCTGGAAAAAAAGCTGGTTTCAGAAACCGAGCTTCAAGAAGCCATCATGAGGGCGAAAAAAGCCAGGTCAGACTATGAGTCTGAAATGAAAAAAGAAACTCCTGCAGGAGGCGAGGGAGGAGAAAAGAAAGGTAGTGGAACTGCTAACTTCTTCAAGAAGGATGTTGAACCTGACAAAATACTCAAGCTTGTAAATGGGATGCTCGTAATAAACATGGCCAGCCTATACGACGAGATTTCTGCAATGAAGGACGATGACTATGCAAAGCACATCAATGATAAGAAGAATGATTTCGCTGACTGGGTAAGGAACGCTGTTGGTGACGCAGAGCTAGCCAATCATATCGCGCTAACAACAGACAAGCAAAAGATACTCGAGCTATTAACTTTAAGAAAAGAGAACAAGCCATTGCCAAAGCTAAACGCAGAGGCAGTGAAGAAAATCAATGAGGTTAAGGTATTTGAAGAGTTTTCCAAACCACCAGAGGAGGTTAACAAAGAAAAGATTAAATCAAAAGAGCCAAAAGATGCAAAAGAACTAAAAGATGCCTCTGCTGCCTCTGCAAATGTGAATCTTAACATTGAGAGCAAGCTCAGTGAAGGCAAGCTTGGTGAAGGCAAGGAAGCAGCCAATGGCATTGAAGCGAGCATTAGTTACACTTTCAAGCTTGAGAACGGCGAAGAGATAACTAATATGAATGAGCTTAAAGAGAAGATCAAGCAGATGGATGATTCAACATTCAAGCATTATGTTGGCGAAGACTACAATAAGTTCTCTGAATGGGTGAAAGACAGCCTGCACAAGGATGAGCTCGCAGACAAGATTAGCCACATCCATGACAAAAACAAATTATTAGAGGCGCTAGAGAATGGCTGAGCAAGAAAGCAAAATGATGAATAAGCATGATGAGAATGAGGAAGGAGAATCAGATGATGACAGAATCATAAAAAAACTGGTGAAAGAGATTACTGAAACCAACAGGAAAATTGATGATGCTTATGATGAAAAGTTAAGGAGGCTGGAAATAAAGAGGAAGCTCATGCCTGATGAGCAAAGCGAGGAGATTCATGAGGCGAGAATCAGCGGGCTGAATGAGAAGGTCCGAGAGCTAAAAAGCAGGATCAGCGACGCCAGAAGATCAGGCAAAGACCCGCTAATCGCTGACTTAATGCTCAGGAGTGTTAACTCAAAGATCAAGATGGCAGAGGTGACGCGCGAAAAGCAGGATTTTGATGAAGTGGAAAAAATTTTAAAAAGAACAGAATCAGAGCTTGAAGAAGCGTTGGCAGAGGAAGCGCTTGATGTAAAAAAAGAGATCAATAAGAAGCTAAAGGAAATTATTGCCAAAGAAACAGGCAAGGTGGTGGAAGACTGAGCAAGGCGTTAACTGATATGGATATAAAATGAAAAGTATTTTAATGAGCAAACATTTCATGATTTATTATTTCAGAATTATTAATTCACAAAAAAGAGGTGAGTTTGAAAATTGGGTTTATTCGGAGGAAAAAAGCCAGATAGAGATGCTATAATTGCCGAGGGCTTAGCCCAGGCAGAGGCAGATGCAGCATCCGCTGGCCAGGAAAAGAAAGAGGATGGCTTTAGCTCAGGCAATCCCAAATTAGATATTGAGATGACTAAGATAAAAGCCCAGCTCGAGTCATTCAACGAGGTTAGGAAGGCTAATTCTGAAAGGTTCTCCAGGTTAAGCGAGCAGTTAGGAGAGCTTCGTGGCATGATCATGGACACCAACAAAACCATGTCAAAAATAGAGGTGAGCGCCACCAAGGCCATTGACTTAGTGGAGAGTATCCAGCCAGAGAAATTGATGATTGAGATTAGAAAGCAGGAAGGCAAGGGAGAGGCTTTGAAAGCCAACATTGAAAGCAATGAGGCCATTATGCGAGATATAATGGAAGAGCTCAAGAAGATGAGGCAGCAGATGAACTTCTACAAGGGCATAGAGCAGGTTGCCAAGCTCAATGAGGAAGTTAAGGGAGAAATCCTTGAGGTTAAGAAAGTTGAAGCTACCATTGAAAGGCATGCTGACAAGGCAGAGAGCATCTTCCTTGATTTGGAGAAGAAGTTATCAGAGTTTGACAAGTTCCAGCGCACAATTGATGAGATTGACAAGAATTTCCATGCCATCCAGGGCGACTTTGACAACATGAAGGTGCAGCTAAGCAACAAGGCTGACAAGAAAGAATTCCTCAACCTCATGGACAAGTTCACAGAGTTCGAGAAGCACACAGGCAATGTCATGAAATTGCTGGATGAGCGCTCCAAGCACATGAAGATTGAGCTAAAAGCTACTGTGGGCAATATAAAAGAGCTTCTGAGAAAAAAACAAGGCATTGTTACTGATGAAAAAACCCTTACAGATGATAAAGGTGGAAACCTACCTGAGCCAGAAACAGGGGGGATAAGCCTGATGGACGGTATTGTAAAAAAACCAGGAATAATCCAGAATCAGCCAACCAAAGAAAAAGCTGTAGAATGGGATGAAGAAGTCCCTGAAAGCGAAGGAAAAGAAGAGGTTAAAAAAGAAGAATCTAAAGAAGGGCAAGCTGAGAAAAATGGAAAAAATGTGAAAACAGGCTTGCTGGATGTTCTGAAGAAGAGAAAGATAGTGACGCATGCTTTGAGTGATGAAAGCGAAAATAATGAGGACTCTCAAACAGAAGGGAAGTAATATAAAATAGATAATAGATATAAAAAACTGTGATGTAAAAAATAATGCGAAATTAACTGATTAATAAAGGGGCGGTGTTTAAGCAATGCATGAAACAATAATTATCAATAATATTCTTAAGGAAGTGAAAAGAAAAGCCAAAGGCAAGAAGATTAAATCAATAACCCTGGAAGTCGGAGAGCTGGCTCATCTTCCTGCTGATGAGCTCAAAGAGGTTCTAAAAGCCACTGCTGATTTTGAAGCGATTGTAAAACCAGTCAATGCCAAGGTTAAATGTAGTTGTGGCTATGTGGGCGCGCCAAGAATACTGGCTCATGAGCACGATTTTGTGCTTTTTGAGTGCCCAAAATGCAAAGCAACTCCAAAAATCGTTTCTGGCGAAGAAATAATCCTAAAAAGCATTAAGACAGCATAAATTAATTAAAAACTAGCAAAAGCAACATCGAAAAATTTATATATCTTTTTTGAAAAAAGCATTTCATAGGTGTTTTGAGGGGGTGAATATTAATCGCCAAAAAAAGCTATTTTTCTGAATACCTCTTTATTATACTCTTAAGAGTATAATGTGGCTTGAAATAGTAACATTTATAAATAAGTTATTCTTAAATAATTATAACATTATATCTCAATAGATATAATTGACAGGGTTGAGGTTTTTTGAGGGTTTAATATTGATTGGCAATGAATTAGAGCAAGAAATAATCAGCCTGTACGCCAACGACTTGAGTTCTCTATACAGTATAAACCAGATCGCCAGCAAGCTTGGCAAAAAATATCCATATATCAACAAGAAAGTTACGATTCTCATAAAGAACAACATCTTCAGGAAAACCGTTATCGGGCGCTCTTATCTCTGCTCTCTCAATCTAAAAAACGACGAGACAATCTACCTGCTCATTCTCCATGAAATCCAAATGAAGAAAGCAAAACTGGAACGCAACCCCGCACTGCAAAGAGTTGTTGACTATGTGGACAAGGCAAGAAAACTCATCAACCTCCAACTAGTGCTCATGAGCAGGGAAAGGATTCTGTTCGTGCTTGACAAGCCAGAAGATAAGGAGCAATTCGAGAAAGCTATAGTGAAGCAGGCCATGAATGATTATGAGCCTGAGATTCACACCAAGGAAAGCTTTCTAAAAGAGCTTCTTGAGAGCAAGGAGCTCCACGAGAAACACATCATTCTGCACGGCTATGAAAAATATTATGATTACATCAAAGATATAGAGGACGAGCTCAAACTGAGATACTCAAAGCTCATACCATGAAATCACAATACAAAATCACAATAAAAAAATCATGAAAACAACAACTCAAACAAAAATAAGGAGAACAGGGCTTCTGCTTGCAGTAATAGTTCTAGTTCTGGCAAGCATAACCTTCACCCTAAGCGAGGACCTTAGCGGAAACCAGCAGAAGCTCCTCTACCTTTCTGTGGAAAAGCCCTACTATGATCTTGGCGAGAAAGTGACATTCATAATAACAGCAGAGTCGCTGAAAGACTACTCACTAAGCATTCGCTCTGAAAGCAAATTTTACAAGTACAGCGGCGAGCTAATCAGCAGCGTTGACTTCTATCCAAAAGAAAAAGGAATGCACACAGCAGAATTAACCTTTGTCCCGAAAAACCAAATCCAAGACTCTCTCAGCTTTGTAGTGGGCAAACCAGAAAACAATGAAGGTAATGAAAGTAATTGGAGTAATGAAAATATTGAAAATGCTTCAGAAGAAACCAACACCACACAGAATGCATCGCAAAATGCATCGACGGTGGAAGTGACAGATACAGGAACAGGAACAAAGCAAATAATTACAGACAAAAGCCAATACCTCATTGGGGAAACAGCCACAGCGTCAGTTAATGTTCCTAACCAAGAAGATTACAAACTCTACTATGAGTACAGCAACTTCATCCAAAGGTACATGGGTGACTTCGTAAGCATCAGCTTCATTCCCAGAGGCATCGGCACGCACTATCTTGTGCTCAAAGACCTGAATAATGTTGAACTAGAAAGAGCCAGCTTTGAAATTATTGATAGCACGGCGCCAACAACACCAATAACACCAACAATTCCGACCAATGTTCCATCTTCCAATGAATCACCCGCATCCCAACTAATTACAGGAATACAAGAGCCTCAAATAGGTGATTTAGGGTATGCATCGCAAAAAATCCTGAACATCATTGATAGCAAAGGAAGGTATAAAAAAGCTGCCTTGAGAATGTATGATTCGCAGAACAATGAGATAAACACTAGCACATACACGGGCCTTGTTGCCAACAGAATCATAGCTAATGTTGCAGAGATAACGCCTGGGACGCAGGCATTCAACAAGCTTGTGCTCAGAAATCTTGCTTTTGATTACCAGAATAATTCCAGTAATCTCAGCTTAGGGATTGATGACCTTGCCCTAAGCCAAGTTAAATTAGGTCAATTAGGAAAAAATCATGTGCTCAAAGCCTTTGCAATCGATGCCTCAAAACTCAACTTCACGAACGGCACCATCACAGCAACTGCCAAGGGAACAGAGCTTTGGAAATGCAAGAACTGGAGCTTTGAGACGCAGCAATGCCTGGGCTCGTGGGAGAAGATGATGGATTTGACACCAGGCCAGAATTATGAATTTGAAATAAGCCCTGAAGATCCTGGCTATGCAGAAACTGGTGTGACAACAGTCAACACAAGAAAACCAATCTATTGGCCAAACGAGCCTGCAGAACTCATTATGGTCGTGCTTGATACCGAAGGCCATCTTGTTGACAATGCAAATGTCACGCTCTACATAACAAGCCCTGACAATACCACAACAGTCCTGACAACATACCTTGGAAGCGTGACAGAGACTAGCCGAGGCATCTATGAAGCAAGCTACGCTGCAACTGCGCTTGAAGGCAACTACATACTGCTGATAAATGCGATCGGAGCTAAGGTCAACAGCACGATGAAAAGCTATTTCACAGTCTTGGCCTATTATGAATTTGACATAATCAGGAACATCCCAGTCACAGTTGACCCCTGGCAGGGAGCGTTCCTTTCAACAATAACAATCACATCTCACACAAGCACCGCAACACCAGACGCCCCAGACACATTCAACTTTACAGAAGTGCTGCCTTCAAGCTTTGAGGTGACTGATTCTGGCGGAGCGATAGTGACAACATCAACTGTAGATAACACAACCTATCTTACCTGGGCAGGCCTTGCCAATAATTCTGCTGTCAGCTATAGCGCCCAACCACCACTAACCACGCCAGACTTGCAGGAGCTAGGTCCGTGCTTCGTGAGCTATGCGGATAATACTGCCCAGACTAATACCACCAATTATATCAACAGCGTATTTTACGAGGCAAGACCATGGTACTTGGCAATCGACCCTATCAATAGAAGCGGGGATCTATCAAGTACAATCTATAATAAAGGTAACTCAACCACATTCGTGACTGGAAGAAAATCTCCTTTCAATACCAGTGTTCTTGTAGGTGGCTGGAACAATCCCACTTATATGTATGCGGATGACTCTGCAAGATCTAATGTCAGCACAAGCGGCAACACCACTAGATGGTACAGCTTTACACTTAGCATTCCTGCAGGCAACTCCACGAGCAACATTACCATAAACGGAGTACAAGTAGAAATCCAATGCAACGCCAACAGGTCAAGAGGCTACAAGAACGTCCTCATCAACATCAGCAACAACAACGGAACAACCTGGTCAGGCTTCGGCAACGGCACCAGCCTAAACATGACCAACATCACAGACACAAACATGACAATAGGAAACCTATCAAGCCTATGGGGGCTAACATGGAACTACACCAACATAAACCTAACAAGCGTAGCACTAAGAGCCAACATCAGCGGAGGACCAGTAACAATCCTATGCGACGCACTATGGATCAACATAAACTACACAGTATCAGACTACGACCGCAACAAGACACTCACATACTACAACATGACCACAGGACTAGGCACAGTACCCAACATCACCAAAGTCAACATAACCATCAACGTCACCCAGTACATTAATACCAGCAGCGTCGCCAAAAACAGCAACATGCCCAACCTATACATAACCGTATACAACGGAACAAGCTACATCCCAATCGGCTTATTAAACCCCACAGGAACAGGACTATTCTCAATCACCACCGCAGAATCAACCATCCTCGCAGCATGGAAAAACACCTACAACAGAAACATAAGCGTAGAAGCAGTATACCTAGACGGGCCAGTATCCAACTCAACTACATACGACATAATAAACTACACCGACGTATGGATCACCCTAAACTATACTATGCTTCCAACAATAAGTATCAACACATCTCTTGACGGACTCTTCACCCAAAACCAGCAACCTAACGTGAACTTCAATTTCACAGACCCTGACAGCACAACAGCCAACTGCACACTATACTTTAATGACGTAGCTTACGGCAGTAATGCAAGCACCATAAATAACACTAGAACCAATATCACGGCTAATAGCGCTCTTTCCGAGGATAATTACACAGTCTATGTGAATTGCACTAATGCCTGGGGTATAGTGGGCAAGAGCAGCGCCATTCATATCATAATTGACGTCACCGGGCCGTCTCTCATACAAACCACCAGCCCTCTGAGGGATGCTTTCCTATCAGACACAACCCCTAGTTTTTTATTCACTGCGGCAGACAATCTTGATCTGGTTTTGAACTGCAGCGTTTCAGTAAATGGCGTATATACAGGCAATAATGCAAGCACACTGAATAACACCCAGACCAACATCACTAGCAGCGCGCTGAGCGAAGGCCGCTATGATTGGTCAATCAATTGTACTGACAGTGCAGGCAATGGAGCCAGCAGCAGCGAAAAAATTTTTTACATAGACATCACCGCCCCGACTGTCAACATCAATCTTTCTTTGGATGAAACCTTCACCCAGAACACCATGCCGAGTGTAGATTTCAACCAGACTGATAACATGGCATCGCACACCAACTGCACCCTGTACTTCAATAATGTTCCTTACAACTTCACTCCAAGAGTGCTCAACAATTCTCAAAATACTCTAACAGTCAACACCACATTGTCATCTGCAAACTATTCAGTATATGTGAACTGCACTGACAATGCAACTAACATAGGAAAGAGCAGCATCATCCACATAATCGTAGATACTATTACGCCACAGGTAAATGCTATCATCCCTGCAAACAACAACCTGACAAGCAACACCCAGCCAAACTTCTTTTTCAACTTCACAGATAGCCTGAGTCTCCACGCCAACTGCACCCTCTATGTTGGGACAAGCAACCTTGGAAGCAATGCATCAGTGAACAATTATACGAGCACCAACATTACTGCCAATTCAGCAATCACTGACGGCACGTATTTATGGAACATAACCTGCTTAGACCTTGCTGGCAACAGTGCAGGAAGTGCCAACAGGAACATAACAATAGACACCACACCACCAACAGTCAACGCCATAAGCCCAGCAACAGGAAATCTTACAACTGATAACACGCCTGACTTCATATTCAACTATACTGACACCCAAAGCCCAAACGCGAGTTGCACACTATACATAGGAACAACAGCATACGGCACCAACGCCTCAACACTCAACAACACACAAACCACAATAACAGCCAGCCCAGCAATACCAGACGGAACATACAACTGGAACATCACATGCACAGACCTGGCAAGCAACAGCGCAGGAAGTGCACCAAGAACAATAACAATAGATGTCACAATAAATGGCATTGAGCTGCTTACTGATGATGGAATTCTGATCTATGGAGATAGGGCCAATAATGGAGAAGTAAAATATAGGAACTGGACTAATGGTCTCCTTAGCTCAGAGGTATACTCAGGAATAGACACTGGCGGCAGGCATTCCTGGATAAAAACAAAATGCATGGATAATCAGGAGCAATGCATATTAGGAGCATCAGATGTTGATAATAACCTGAACCTCTTGGTCTTCTACACTGACAGCTGGACAATAGCCAATTTCGGGGCGATTTCAGTAGGCGGTGTATTTGACAATGAGATGTCGTGGGATATCGAATGTGAAGACCTAAACGGAGAGTGTTTGATTGCATATGAGACAAGCATTTCTGCAGCTGATGCTGTTTTCAATATAAGTACGTGGAATGGGGCAGTCCTTAGCACAAGCACATCAGTCACAATTCCCGGAGGAGAAAATAATCCCATTACCTGGATAAAATTATATCCTCAGAAAGGAACCGATGAGATAGGAATCGCCGTGCAAAACAACGGCGGAGGAGACGCAGGTACGCCAGCAATATACGGAGGAATGTGGAATGGCACTACATTCACCAATTGGCAGATTTTCACAACCAATTCAATAACCAATGGAGATGAATACACACAGCATAAGCACTTTGACTGCGCATGGGACAATAGTAAGTTCTATTGCGCATATGGAAATGAGAGCAACCCCAACATATTGATGTATAGCTTTAACGGCACCAATTGGACAAGCATAGGCAGCATATACTCAGGGCTCCAGGCTGAACCATGGGAGATTGCCATGTGCGGAGCAGAGCCAGTTAACAATTTCACGCATAACAAAATAGGTCTGATGGCCTGTGGATATAACTCATCCCGGGGGAACAGCTCCCTTGATGGTGGAATTTGGAATGGCATAAGCTTCTCAAAAACACTGTATTCAGATAGCCCGATCAGGAACAACTATCCTGAATGTGGCCCGGCCAAAGGCAACGCGATTTATGGAGGCCAGAATTTCAAATGCGAATGGGAGAACTCAGGAAGCCAGGCAGTATTTACCTGGGTCAACTACGGCAATGATTTCGTGAGATATGCCACATATAAAGAATCAACTAATGCGTTCTCGATAAGCAACTGGAGCCAAGGAAACCAGATAGTAGTTGATGGAGCAAATGATGTCAGAGATATAGAGCTCACATCAAACTCATACAACGACCAAATATTCCTGGTGTATACTGATGTTGCAAGAGATGCAGGATGCACAGTCTGGACAGGAGCAAGCTGGGATGGCACAGGATGCAACAATGCAGTAGCGTGGGAGACAAACGGTGCAAGAGCAGCAACAGACTGGGCATCATTTGATTGGATCAGATACCAGCTCCAGCCATATATCACGATAAACAGACCCACCACGACAATCAGCTTAGACAACTATTCTGGAATCACAGCAGGAAGCGGACCATCATTTGCTTACAACGGCACCATCACTACCTTGCCCCCAAATGCAAGTAATTCGCCGATCACAGGCACTGAATATCCTAACGCATGCTATGTTGGCGTTAGCGCCTCAGACGACAACCCTTGCACCTCAACATCCACAAGCACAAGTGTCTACGCATACCAGAGCTACAAATTCCAGATATCAGAATCGCGACTGAACATCCAATCAATCAAAATCGACCATGAAGGCCGCGCCACAAACTCAACATCATACATCCCAATTGACTTCAGGATATACGTCTACAACTGGACATCAGATACTTATAACCTAAGAAGGACTGTCTATGGAGGCGGAGGAGCAGACTCTTACACTGAAACCATAATAACAGGAGGAGCCACAGATTATGTACTGAACAACACCATGTATGTCCTCATCCAGACAGCCACAGCATCAGGAAGCGCCGGAAGCCCTGAGATCGACCTGAACACTGATTACATCTCTATTGAGACCACCACCACTCCTGTCTGGAGTGGCAGCCAGCTGGTCAACGCGACTGCAATTGACAGGGACGGCATAAGCCTTTGCGAGTGGTCATATTACAATGGATCTGGCCAAGTGAATGCTTTCACCACCATGAGCCTAAGTGCAGGCTATTATGTCGACACCTCCGACACGACTCTTGTGCCTGACGGGACATATTATGTCAATGTGTTCTGCAACGACACATATAACTACAGGAGAAACGCGACAGAGTTAGTAAGGATCGACAACACGCCTCCCAATGTTGACATCCTAGGCCCTCCCAACACGAGCAATTTCAGCACGACCCAAGTGTTATTCTCATGGAACGCGACAGACCTCGCTTATGAGAACATGCTTTGCAACATAACTATGGACGGGACTGTGAGAAATCCAACAAACATTATCTCACCACACAACACGAACACGAGCAGCAATGTGTCAAGCCTAAGCGACGGGACCCATTATTGGAATGTGAGCTGCAGAGACGATGCAGGAAACCAAGGATGGTCAGATACATTCGTATTTGACATAGATACTGCTGGCCCGACAATAACACTAATATATCCTGATCCAGGAGCTTTCCTGAATGACAGGCCGATAAGCCTCAATTTTACAGCCACAGATTCTCACGACATATTGAACTGCTCGCTCTATCTGGATGGAAGCCTCAACAACACAATATATAATGTGACTAGCGGAGCGACAAGCAACTTCACCTTCCCCAATTTGACAGAAGGACTGCACACCTGGAACGTGAGCTGCATCGATGAATTCAATTTCAGAACTAATGCCAGCACAAGGAATTTCACGATTGATTATGGCCTGCCATCAGTCACATTGTTGATACCTCTTGATCATACATTTAACGGGACTGTTCCTACACTGAATTATACAGTTACAGACAGCATCGACAACAACCTAACTTGTAATATAACTGTGAATGATGAGATAGTCGATTCTTATATCCCCTCACAAAACAACACCAACATCTCAAGGGCAATATACCTGAGCGACGGAAACAAGGAATGGTATGTGACCTGCTGGGACAATGCAAGCAACGTCAACAGCTCAGCCACGAGCTACTTCACTGTGATAGGAGGCCCGATCATATACTTGAGGAGCCCTGCTAACAACACAGCAGGAAACGGCTATAACATCACATTCATCTATAATGCTACTGACATGGATGGCGTTGCCAACTGTTCCTTAATCATCGATGGAGTTGTCAACCAGACCAATGCCACAATCAACACCACAGGAAATAATTCCTTTTTCATAAGCGACATAGGCGCAGGAGAGCATTACTGGAACGTGACCTGCAACGATAGCAACGGCCTCGCAGGCTACTCTAGCACAAGAAGATATGCTGCTGACAGAACAGCTCCGCAGATCACCCTGATAAGCCCATATGATGGCCAGGTGGTCACAACAACACCAACAAGCTTCAGCTTCACATTCACAGACAGTCTGTCTCCAAACGCGACATGCAACCTGACTATCGACAGCAACGTGAGCGCAGCAAACATGAATTTCTATGCGAATGAGAGCGCAACAACGACAAGGACGCAGACAGTTGTTAATGGAGTGCATTACTGGAATGTGACCTGCATAGATTTAGGCGGGCTCTCAAATACTTCAGCAACATACAACTTCACAGTCAATGTCACATTCCCAGTCAATGTCAATGTGACTGCTGACAAAGCGACATACCAGGAGAGGGAGATAGCACATATAAATGTCACGACCACCAATGCATCATCAGGCGCTGCGCCATCAAATCTCACGACAGATTTCATCTACACCAACAACACATACACCAATACTTCCTGGTGGAATATCAGCTGGCCAAAGAGAAAACCAATATTCATAAATGAGACGGCAAGCACTGGAAGAGTCAACAGGCCTATACTCGTGAACCTGACTGTTCCTCTTGGTGATATATGGAGCTGCGCAGATGAAATCAGGGTAATTGCCGACAATGACTTGTCAGAGAGAGCAGTCAACATAATATCAGGAGATGACGTCAGTTATTGCAATTTCATTTTCAACGGCTCAGTGAGCTCAGGAGCAGTAAACGAGCAGAACTATCACATCTATTATGGAAACCACGCAGCCCCTACACCCAGCTATCCAAATCTCACATCAGCCAGGGTAATATTCACAGATTCATTTATCAATAATATCACCGCTAACTGGTCGCATGGAGCCAGGTGGAACATCTCAACATCAGATCCATTGGCAGCAGGCTATGCTAATCATTCGCACATAGACGGCTCAGTCACAGACTCAGGGATATGGCTAAATAGATCATTGAATATCTCTCAATATAACTACATCAACGTGAGCTTTGTTTGGGAGATAGATTCGACATGGAACGCGAGCGGTTATATGTTGTTCCAGATAAGCAATAATTCAGGAGCGAACTGGACAACTGTTTCTGTTCTCAACGGAAGCACTCCTGGAGACTTAGGCACTTTGAAGGCATTCAACATCAGCCTGAACCAAAGCTATCTGGTGACTGGCTTCAATGCACGGTTTGTGGCGACAACAGGCAATCTCACTCAAGACGGAGGATTCGATGATTTCAATGTGACTGGACGCAGCATCTTGCAGACCAATATAAGCACGAGCACCGGAGGAGTACAGTACTTTGTCGAGAGACAATCCAACCAAACCAACAGCAGCGGCCGCGCAGCATATGAGTGGAACACTACCAGCAGGACTTATGGTAATTACTCAGTTGTTGTCTGGGCAGTTCCTTCAAACACTAACCTAAGTTATGGTACAGGATTTGACTGGTTCACAATAATCCAGGATGTCTATGGTCCTAATGTGACTCTCATCTTCCCTCTCACCAACACAACAGATCATTCAGGCACTTACACCTTTGTATATAACGCCAGCGATGTTGGAACTGATATCGCCAATTGCTCCCTTGTGCTCAACAACGTTGTCGACCAGACAAACGATACAATAAGCGAAACAAGCAACAACAGTTTCACAGTAGCTGACATGTCAGAGGGAAGGTATAACTGGACTGTGAGCTGCTATGATACAATCGGAAACCAGGCAAACGCGAGCATATTTATATTATACCTCGACGACACATCCCCAAGCATAACCTTGATCTATCCGGACAATATAGTCCTACCGCTCGGCAACATCACATTCAGATTCAATGCGACTGACAACTTTGACACCAATCTAGTATGCAATGTGAGCGTTGACAGCGGAACATTCTGGAGAGCAGTCAATGCCACGAGCGGAAGCATAACCAACACTACAATAAACATAAGCACAGAAGCGACGCATTACTGGAACGTCACCTGTTATGACAACATAAATAATAGTTATACAAGTGAACCTCTAAACTTCACAACATCAGCAGTTCCGATAGTTGCCCTGGACTCGCCTCCTGACGGTTTGGGAGCGAATACCACAGACATATTATTGAATTACACAGTCTCGTCGGCAACACTAGTAAACTGCTCCCTAATCCTCAACGGCACGACTTATGAAACAAAGAACGCATCAGATATACCCTATCAGCACAACGACGGGATCAACAACTTCACGCTAACTGGAATGGAATATGGAAGATACAACTGGACCGTGATATGCTTTGATGCCAACAACTTCAACGCCACAGACACTGTGAGAACATTCCAACTAGACAATGCACCGCCGACCATAAGCCTTTACTATCCTGCAAACGGCCAGACAATATACACGAGAAGCATCAACTTTACCTTCAACGTGACAGATAATGTTGATGATAATCTTACATGTAATTTATCAATAGATGGTGTTGTGAACCTTACCAACATCTCAGCGATGTCAGGAGCAAATACTAGCGCACGCGTCTTAAATGTCAGCATAACAAGTCACAATTGGAGCGTCTTCTGCGTGGATAACACAGGATTCAATGTCACTTCAGACACCTATAACTTCACAATAGAATCAAACGTTAGCGTCTCGCTGAGCGCTCCTGCCAATAATTCATGGGACCACGACGGCATTGTCAACTTCACCTATACACCTTCAAGCCCTGCAGACTTCACACCTGGCCAATGCAACCTATACATAGATGATGCCTGGTATGACAGGCACGTCACAGTCTCCTCAGGAGTTCCAAAAACCTTTAACGAGACAAACGTCCCTGAAGGGATACACACCTGGTACGTCAATTGCACTGATGCTACATCAAGAACTGGAAGAAGCGAGACGAGAACCCTCACAGTGGATAAGACCGATCCTGTCGTGACAACCTATTTCCCTGACGGCCAAACTCTTACAAGCAGCACAGTCAATTTCAATTGGAGCGTCACCGACAACCTGGACTCGAACATGACCTGCAGCGTGTATGTTAATGGCACACTAAAAACGCCTGCTAACATCAACAGCCAGAACAACACAGTCACCAACTACACCTATAGCGGATTCCCAGACGGAAATCTCGTCTGGAACGTCACTTGCGAAGACAATAGCACGAGGAACGGGACAAGCTCGCCAAAGAGCTTCACCATCCAAGAACCACCAACAATAAGCCTTGGCAATCCGCCGAACGGGACAAGGACAAAAGATCAGGATCAAACATTATATTTCACTCCGACAGACAACTCAGGAAACATATCCAGCTGCGACCTGATCTTTGATGGAGCATACGATGACACAAATGGCACCCAGACAGCATCAGGCGTGCAGAGGAACTTTGCCAAGAACAGCATAACTGAAGGCATCCATAACTGGACTATAAATTGTTCTGATGCGAGCGGCAACATAGGAACGAATACAACACCAAAATACCTAATAATAGACATTACAGGCCCGAACATCACACTGTTTGAGCCTGGAGAAGGAGACTACATGAACACAAACAACATCCAGTTCAACTGGACTGCATCTGATTACGCAGGGGCTACAATAAATTGCTCCCTCTACATAGACGACATATACAACAAATCGCTTGCTCAGCTCAGCGGGACCAATTTCAGCACCATAGTATCTAACCTGACAGACGGGCCTCACAACTGGACCCTCAATTGCTCAGACAACCTCAACAACAGCGCCAGGAGCGAGACAAGAAATTTCACAATCAATTCTCCAGACCTGTACATAGACAATTCAAGGATAGTGTTCAACGACACTAATCCTGACCTTTACCAAATAATAAACATAACTGCAAACGTGACAAACACAGGAGGAGTGCCTGCAAGCAACGTCTTCGTGGAGTTCTGGGATGGTCAGCCAGGAGTAGGAACATATCTTGGCAATGACACAGACTCTGTGCCATTCAACAACGGCTCTACGAAGTTCTCAGTGCTCTGGAACATCACAGAAGGATTCCACACTATCTATGTAATAGTGGACCCTTACAATACAGTAGTCGAGCTGAACGAAACCAACAACAATGCGACGGCAAACATCAGCGTGCTTATCAGCACCATCACTGCTCCACCTAACACTACACTCACAAACGACAGCACGCCCCAAATAACATTCAATGTCACAGACTACACAAGCAACAACATAACATACAAAATCTACGTCGACGGAGTATACAACAGCCAGACAGGAAACGTGACAGCCGGTGTGAGCACAGACCTAAACCTAAGCGCACTCTCCGACGGAATACGCCTAATCAAAGTGCAGGCGACAGATATACTCGGCAGGAGCAAGAACTCAACAGTGCTGAATATAACGATCGACACTACGCCACCCACTGTGCACTTTGAGACTGGCAGCAACACATGGTTCAATGATAGCACGCCACCAATAAACTTCAACATCACAGACTCTGTTGACACGAACATCAACTATACAATATATGTGAACGGGACATATGACCAGGAAGGCAATGTGTCCAACATGACCAGCACTACAATCGATCTGACAGCACATGATGACGGTAGATACAACATAACCATCCAGACCAAAGACGACGCGAACAACACAGCCAACTACTCGCTGATAATATACATAGATACCACCATTCCCAGCATCAATCTGGCCAGCCCTAACAATACCCAGACCATAAATAATGACACAGTCTTATTCAACTTCACAGCGACAGACAACCTGGCCAGCTATCTGATGTGCAACCTCACCATCAGTAATGGCATGTATGAATACAACATCAACGCGACTAACGGAGCCTACAGGAACATAACCAAGACAGGTTTCACAACAGGTACATTCTACTGGAATGTCACTTGCATAGATCAAGCCAACAACACCAACACCAGCGAGACATGGGAATTCACAATCAACCCACCAGACTTATACATAGACAGTAGCAGGATAAGCTTCAACAACACTAACCCGAACCTATATGAGAACATCACAATAAGGGCGAACGTGAGCAACATAGGTGGAGTGGATGCAAGCGACGTCCTTGTTGAGTTCTGGGACAATGGAATGCCAGACAGCGGCACCTACCTCGGAAACGCCACTGCGAACATCCCTAACAATGCATCAGTGCTATTCAACCTGAGCTGGATCATCACACCAGGCTATCACACAATCTATGTCTTGGTTGATCCTTACAACGCAATCACAGAGATTGATGATACCAACAACAACGCGACAGCAAACATCAGCGTGCTTATCAGCACCATCACTGCTCCACCTAACACTACGCTCACAAACGACAGCACGCCCCAGATAACATTCAATGTCACAGACTACACAAGCAACAACATAACATACAAGATATACATCGACGGAGTATACAACAGCCAGACAGGAAACGTAACAGCCGGCGTGAGCACAGACCTAAACCTGAGCGCACTCTCTGATGGAATACGACTAATCAAGGTTCAGGCAACAGACTCGCTTAACAGGAGCAAGAACTCAACCACGCTTAACATCACCATAGATACTGCCGCGCCGACAACGCATTTCATCACCCAAAACGGCACATGGTTCAACACCAACACGCCAAACATCAGCTTTAACATAACCGACTCAATTGACTTAAACATCAGCTTTAACATTTATGTGAACGGGACATTCGACCAGTCAGGTAGCATTGCAAACAACACCAACACCAGCATCATATTGGGAGCGCATTCTGATGGCAGGTACAACATAACCATCCAGTCCACTGACCACGCAACCAACTCCAGAAACAACTCAATAATCATTTACATTGACACAGAAAAGCCAAGCATTACTCCATCCTATCCTGACAACAATGCTAATTTCACCACGAGAAACGTCAGCCTTAACTTCACAGTCACAGATAATCTTGACCTTTCATTGAGCTGCAACCTAACAATTGACAGCGTAATCAATAGGAGCAACTTTGAGGTGAACAACAGCCAGCAGGCAAGCATCCAGATGATCAGCTTGACAGAAGGAACCCATTACTGGAATGTAACCTGCTGGGACAATGCAACCAATGTTAATACGAGCGAGACGAGAAACTTCAATGTTTACATTTCACCAATAATAAATCTTACAGCCCCGGCGAACGGGAACATATCTAAGTATCCAGACCAGATTTTCTTCTTCAATGTTACCGACGATACAGGAATATTCAACTGCACCCTTATGCTCAACGGCGCAGTCTACACTACCAAGAATCAGACCGACCTAACCAACAATGCAGTGAACAACTTTACTGCAACTGGACTGGAAGGCGTTTACAACTGGAGTGTGATATGCGACGACAGCACCTCTTTCCGCACCCAGGGTAGTTCCACTACATGGAACATAACAATAGACCTTTATGCGCCCACGCCGAGCATAACCACTATAAATTATTCCTGGTTCAACACCAGCACGCCCAACATCAGCTTTATGATAACAGACAACTTTGACAGCAATATATCATATACTTTCTATGTGAACAGCAGCGCTAATGTGAGCGGCTATGCAATCAACAACACACCGAGCAGCGCCAACCTGCAAGACTTGAATGCGAACTCGAGCTATGGGATTGTGCTGCAGGCAACAGATGATGCAGGCAATAGTGCCAACAGCTCGAGCATCCTGATATATGTTGATACTGTAAGGCCGAACATCGACCTCTCAGCGCCTGCTAGCGGCATGGGAATCAACAGTACGAGCGTGCAGTTCAACTTCACAGCCACTGACAACATGGCTCCTTACACCATGTGCAACCTGACCATAAGCAATGGCATGAACCAAACCAATATTAATGCAACAGACAGTGCATTACAGAACATCACCAAGAGCGGCTTTGTCTCTGGAACATATTACTGGAATGTAACTTGCATTGACCTGGCAGGCAATGTCAACACCAGCGCAACATGGAGCTTCACCATCACTGCCCCTGACCTTGTAATAACCAGTGGCAACATCTCATTCAACAACACATCGCCAGAAGAAGGCCAGAACATAACAATATACGCCAACGTATACAACCCCGGGGGAACACCAGCAAATAATTTAACTATCCAGTTTTGGAAGGGAGACCCTGACAGCGGAGGAACACAAATAAACGGCAACATAACAATAACCCTCCTTAACAACGGCGACAACATCACTTTGAATGTAACCTACACTGCCAGCATAGGTTACAATAACATTTTTGTCGTCGTTGACCCACCCACAGCCACCAATGGCAGCATTAGCGAGGAGGATGAGAGCAACAACAAGGCCAACAATACATTCACAGTCGGGCTCTATCAGGTGTACGCTGGCAACACCACTGAGCTTATTGACCTGCAAAAGCAGAGCATAAATATTTCGCTCTACACTTGGAGCGTAACTAATGCTAGCGGCAGCAACATCTTTGTAACAGACTTAGAAGCCAGCCCTGACTTCAACAACCTCCAGGCTATTGGAAGGAACACAACCAATGCAACCATTACAGATGACTTCACAGACATAGACACTGCCATCGGAACCACTAACTATGCTGACTCCGTAAATAATACTTTCACAAGCAGTGGAAGCCCGAAATTAACCAAGACGTTCACAGTATTCACTAGGACCATCAATGATGTGCCCATCATAAACAGCACCAGTGTGAGCAGCTTTGTAACAGGCATACTCTGGGACATGAGCGACGGCAATAATGAATACAACGGCACACAAGACCTGGTTTTCAGCACAGAAATCAACAAGAGCCAGATAGGAGGAAATGGAGGGATATATGACTTTGAAATAAAAGTGCCTGCGCTGCTAAGAAATTACGAAGCTGCAGGGACAAGCATAGCGTTTTACTATGAACTCAAATAATCATATCAATGGCATACAATGGAATATGAAATTACATTTACAATATATGATAATATAATAAGCATAAATTATAATTTATTAATAAAATATATTAAAAAGAAAAAATTAAACTATCGAGAGTTTAAAAAGATTTAAATACAATAAAAAGAAAGGAAAGAGAAAAGAGGTGGAGGAAATGGGAGAAGGGTGCTTGATGGAGAATAAGAACGACCCCTTCCTGACAAAGGACGGGCACCGAATAATGAGCCTTAAGGAGTTAAGAGACTTTCTTATAACAGCAGATGAGGGGATGTTTTATCATCACGTGACCGAGCAAAAGAATGATTTTGAAAACTGGATACGAAACTCCCTGAAAAACCCGAGCTTGGCAGACAAGATAAAAGACCAAAAAACCACTGAAGGAATCATCAGGAGAATTGACTTTTTTCTTAGCGAGGGAGAATTCCAAGATGCTTTCATCAAAACAGCCGCTGGAATTTCAAAGCAAGCCCAAAAAGAGCTCTCTTCTCGCGCGAAAAAAGAAAAAGAAATCATGAGCTATGAAATCAAGGCAGCTGAGAGCAAAACTACTGACAACAATTTAACTCTAACCAAAGCGACACTGATGCCAAAGCCTGAGCCGCAAGCAGAGGCTGAGGGCGTTCGCTGGGTGAAAACAGGGGTGCCTGGCTTTGACGAGCTCATAACCAACGGCATACCACATGGAAGTTCTGTGCTCATAAGCGGAGGGCCAGGAACAGGCAAGACCACCTTCTGCCTCCAGGTACTAGGAGGTGCTGCTGAAAAAGGCGAGAGCTGCCTTTACTTAACCTTTGAAGAAGATGTTCACAGGCTGAAGCAGCACATGAAGAATTATGGCTGGGACCCTGACAAGCTTGAGAGAGAAGGCAAGCTCCTCATTAAGAAAATGCAGCCTTTTGACCTGAGCAGGTCTGTTGAAGCCCTCCTTGCAAGGGCCAGCGGCGAATTAACCATAGAGCTGGACGAGATAGAGGGCATTATACCAAAAGGCTTTAAGCCTGACAGGATTGTGCTCGACTCATTATCAGCAGTAGCTGCTGCATTCATAGGCAAGGAAGAGGGTTACAGGATTTACATTGAGCAGCTATTCAACCTCTTCAAAGGCGTTGGTGCGACTTCATTCTTGATAACTGAGATTGAGCAGGACACCAGCAAGTACAGCAGGACCGGCATTGAAGAGTTCCTTGCAGACGCTGTTTTTGTTTTTTACAACATAAGGCAGAAAAACACCAGGCTTAATGCCCTTGAAATCCTCAAGATAAGAGGGACTCCACACCAGAAGAAGATAGTGCCTTTTAGGATGCTCTCAAACCAGGGAATTGTTGTTTATCCAAGAGAAGAGGTATTCGCCTAAAATTAGAAATTGAAGAAAAAAGAATTGAAGATAAAAATAGCTGAAAGAAATAGCTAAAAGTAAATTGATTGAAAGTGAAATAATTGAAAAGACAAAACTTAAGCCAGCAATTAAGAGAAGAGAGTGCTGAAATTATGCAAGGTGCTCAAGGATTGTTGTTTAGATTGCTGTTTAAAAAAAAGCATCATCTCATTTCTATCCTAGTGCTGACGATATTCATGATTCCCGCATTGCTCCTTTTGCTCTTGGTTTTCACATTAAGGGTTCCATTAGCAGGTGCATATGCAGGCAACTACTCAACTACCTCTCCCTTTAGCTGCGGAAGCAACTGCACTGGCGGCTATGAGCTTTTTGGGAATGATGGTGACTTTTGCACAGCCAACCCTGGCGTGTGCTTCAACACCATAGACGATTGCACAGACGGAAGCGACACAAGGTATGAGTTTGTAGATAACATAACCATCACTAACCTTAACAACCCTAATTTTAGGGGCGGCGACACCATCAACATAGATGCTTATCTCGACTGCGACAGTGACAGCGACCAGGTTGTTTTTGCCTACAGCAATGGCAGCGGGTTCAGGAGCGTTTACAATACAACCTGTGTTTTTAATGGAAAAACCCACAAATACTATAATTTTACCCTGGATAATCTGGCAGGAAACCACACTGTCAGAATGATTATCTCATATAAAGGAACGTATCCTGGGTTCGGCAACATAACCTGCGGAAACCAAGCTCCTGAAGCCAGGTGGGCAGACAGCGATGACGTCTCATTTTATGTTAATCTTGCTTCTGACGACGAATCCCCGCAGGTAAGCAACCCTTCCCCTGAAGCAGGCACAACTTATGAAAAACAAGAAGGCCTCGAAGTCATAATCTGCGTTGATGCAACAGATGATTATGGTGTCAGCTCAGTAACAGCTAACATAACTTCGCCAGCTGGCAACTCGCTCCTCCCACTCTCCGGTGCAGGGGGGGACAGCTTTTGCGACGGCTATAGCGACACTTCAGAAATAGGGACTTATAACATCACCTTCATTGTTAACGACGCAACAGGCAATACCAATGACAGCGTAACCACTTATTTTGTCATCCAGAAAACCACTAACATAACCCTTCACAAGCCTATTGAAGGAGATATAATTGCCTATGGGCCATTGCCACTTAACTTTACCGTAGGGGAAGGCTATGAAGCAGATGCTGTATTCTACTCGCTTGATGAAGGAGAAAACACAACCATTTCCGGAGGAAGAGTTAATGTTTCTTTCACTCAATCAGACAGCCAGGGCGCTTTGGGTGAGAAAACAACTGATTATGCCAACCTTTCAATGTCATTCGTCCCTGCAGAAGATATGAATGTAAGCCTTGTAAGCATCAGCCTCAAGAGGAATGGTTCTGGAACACCCGACGCCCAGCTTCAGGTAAGAACCGATGACTCTGGCCAACCCTCAGATACAATCCTGGGGCAGGGAAATATCACTAACTCCTCTGTAAGCGAGACCAATTATTCCTTTGTCAGCATAAGCTTGGATACTGCTGCTAACCTGACTGCCAACACCAAATACTGGCTATTCCTCACTCCTGACAGCACAGCACCAGACTTCTACTACTGGGAGGCAAGCAATGACAGTTTATATGCCAATGGGAATTACAGCAACAATGCAAGCCTTGACCTGCTCTTTGCTGTTTATGACAAGTATAATTTCAGGACGTACCTTCTGGACGTTGAAAAAGGCGAGCACACAATACAGGTTTATGCCAACAGCTCAACTGCTGAGCCAATCGCATCGCCGCAAGTAAGCTTCACCGTGGACCAAACAGCGCCAGACATCAGCGACATCATCTACGAGCCATCAGATGATGCGTCGCTCGACCCTAATGTTCCTGTTAATTTCACCATCACAGCCACAGATGATTTGGCAATACAACAAGTGATATTGCAGTACAAGAAAGAAGAAGACAGCGAATTCCAAAACACAACAGCAAACGAGACTGCACCTGACACCTATCTCGGCACAGTTACGCCTGACTCCGAAGGCACATGGATTTTTAGGGCAGTGGCAATAGACACTTCAGATAACATAGCCTATTCTGACCAACTCCTCGGAGAGAATATCACCCTGAGCATTGCCTATGATTATGACTGGAGCATAACGCCAGAATCCTTCGACATCACCTCTGCCCTGCTCAACACCAACATCTCAATCGGAATCCTCGCCATCAATAATGCTGGCGACATAAACTTCACATTTAATGTTTCAAAAGAAGGTTCAGTAATTCCTAATGTTTATTTCAACAACACACAAGACAGTCTGGTGGTCAATGTAAGTCACGGCAGCTTTGCCAATGTGAACATAACTATCACTGGCCAAAGCATAGAGTCAGAGCAAACCATCATCATACAGATAACTGCTCTTGATGATAATGCCCAGCCTTCTGACACCTCAATGGAATTTACTTTCATCTCCTATGTGTCAGGCGCTTATCTTAAGCTGGACATAATAGAATATGACGCCACAGTCACCCAGGGCCAGACCAGGGTTGCATTGACTGCCCGCATAACCAATGCAGGCAATGACGCCGCCAGCGATGTGATTGCTAACTGGGAGCTACCCAGCGGATGGGAGGCCAAGACCAACCTGACTGCAGAGTGGTCTTCTCTCGGCGTGGGCCAGGAAGAAACCTTCACCAGGTACTTCAATGTCCTTGATAATGCCACTACTGGCTTGCAGGACATCACAGTGTATGTGAATTGTTCTGAGGGAAAAAACGATTCTGACAGCAGAACCGTGAATGTGAGCAGCAGTGAGGCTGAAGTAGAAGAAACAATTACGCCCAGCCACAGTGGTGGTGGGGGAGGCGGGGCTCCTATTACCCCTGAGAAAACTGCTAAGCTTGATGTCAATATTAAAAACCAGGTGGAGATTGAGAGAGGAACCAACCTTACCATGACTGGCATATTGGAGAATGCGGGCGAGATTGATTTTAAAACCCTTAGCCTGAGCCTTGAAAACTTTCCAATGACACACTACAAGATACGCCCTGCTGCTTTTGACGAGTTGAGAATAAATGCAACCAAGTCATTCGCGCTCTTCTTGAATGCTCCAGAATATTTAGGGGGTGGAAAGCAAGAATCAACTCTGAGAATCAAAACTCTTGCAGGCAATGCATGGAAGGAGTTCACTAAGCCTATCACAATTATTATTGTGACAGAAGACAAGGCAGATGCATTGGGCTGTTTTGAAAATGCTGCAGCAAAAATAAGCGAGTTAGAAAGCCAAAAAATAATTACCACCAGCCTAAGCACAAAGCTTCAGGATGCAAAGAATAAATATGCTGACAAGAACTATGTCGATGCCTATAATCTCTGCAATGAAATCCTGAAGGATGCTGGGCTCGCAGCACAGCTAAAGGGACAGCTGGATTCTATTACTGGCGCTTATTTAGGCTTGGGAAAAGACATCCCAGAGCTTGGCGAGCTGATAAAGCTTGCACAAGACGCTTTTGAGCATGAAGAGTATGCACTCGCAAGCCAGAGAGCAGAACAAGCAGGGTTGCTGATAGGAATAAAGGAGAAAGAGCTGCAACAAACCCTGGCCTACAGAGTGAACTTTATTATGGCGAACTGGAAAAAAATCATCCCTCTATTCATGCTAGCCATTGTCATCAGCATATTTGTCTATTCCTCAACCAGCCTAAGCGCTGTGAAGAAGAGAATCCGCGCCTTGGATGAACGTGAAGAAAACATCAGGAACAAGATGAAAGAGGCGCAGAGAAAATACTTTGTTGAGAAACTGCTTCCTGCCAGGGCTTATGATAAGGAGATGGAGCAGTACAGGCGCATGCTTGCAGAGGTTGAGAACAAGAAGGGCGAGTTGGAGATAAAAAGGCTGAAGATTATAAGCCACAGAACCATCCGTGACCTTGAAATGATAAGGTCAGAGATAGAAGAGAAAAAGAAAGTGCTGCAGAGGAAATACTTTATTGAAAAAACCATTGACAAGAAGACTTTTAAGAGATTAATAATAGGACTTGACAGGAGCATGCAGGAAATTGACAAGAAGATTGCGATGAAGAAATAATGCCAAATAAAAATATACAAAAATATATCGAAGATTGAAGAAGTTAAGGCTGAAAAAAAGAGGTGTAATTTGAAAAAAATATTTTTAACCCGAACAGCTGCAGTCCTGACCTGGCTTCTTGTTATGATAAGCATTTCATACTTCGCATCTGCTGCAGAAGTGCAGGAATTAAAATCAGAGCTTCTCCAATTGAATGCTGTGAAAGAGGAAATGCAGGCTGCCGGCATTGGAGTAGCTCGAGTAAGCGACTTAATCACAGAAGGATTTTATTACCTAAACAACCAGGACTATAACAAGACAAATGAAACCATAAACCAGGTTTATGAGCTGAAAAGAATTGCTTTCAACGCCCAAAGCGAGCTCGCTTTTGTTAATGCGCTTTATCTTGGCATCAGCCAGTACAACATCAGCCTTTCAGGTGCATCAGGTAAGAATGTTGAATGGGACATTAATTATTCCCAGCGCGAATTTGAAAAAGAGAACTATGAAGAAGCGCTCAAGACACTGGACAATACTAAAAGAATACTTATCAACAGCGTGAATGCCAAGTACAACTACCTTAATGATTCTCTCTCAATTCTTGAAGAAAAAACAGGGACATTGCAGCTAAGCCAGTACAGGGTTAGGACGCTGCAAGGCTTGCTCGCAGAAACACTAGCAGCAGCCAGGATTGACGAGCTCGAGATGATAAGGGCTGAGATTGAAGAATTAAACAAGAGCATAGGCTATTATGAAGAGCTGAAAACATCCATCCAGCTCATCGAGAGCAAAGGCTTGTCTGCGCAAGTAATAAAAGACGGGCTGGCAGAATCAGAGAGCTACATCAATCTTGCTGATTATAAAACTGCAATTAGCAAGCTGGAAAGCCTGAAAAAACTAGCAGAACAAGCCATAAGTTTAGAAAAAGAAGCTGCAGAGTTTGAGACGAGCCTTAGCGATGGAAAAGCCGAGTACAGCAATGATTTTTCAGAAGCAGAAGCGCTGCTGGAAAAAGCAAAATACGAGCTAAAGGCTGGGAATTACGCAGAGGCAGGACGAAAGCTTAGCCAGGCACAACAGAGCTTTGAAAGCGCAAAAGCCAAATTATTAGTGGAAGGCGCCTCGAGAAAAGCCCCTTTTTTCAGCTTAAAAGAATTCCTGGCCAAGAACTGGCTGTACCTGACAGCAGGACTAATAATTCTGCTCATCATCATCTCCTTAACTCACAAAGTGGTTTCTCAAGGCATAAGGAAAAAGAGGCTTGCAAGCCTGGAAAAAGAGCTGAGAGTGAATGAGAAAATGGTGCAGGAACTCCAAAGAAGCTACTTTGTGCGTCATAAAATGTCCAGGGAGAATTATGACCAAGCCTATGACTCCCTGCAAGAGAAAATCATCCGCCTAAAAGAAAGAACTTCTCTGCTAAACAAAAAGATTAAAAAGCAGGAGAATAAACCTGGTGGCTGAGGAAGGAAAAAATGAGTTTGACAGACGAAATAGCTGGAAAACAGATTGTTCTCATAGTTTTTCCAAAAGCCAAATACATGAATCAGCTCATGGAAGTTGTCAAGGCAGCTGATGCTGTTTCAAAAAAGATTTGCTACGTCAGCCTGAACAAGCCCTACAACAGCATAATGGACAATTTGAGAAAGAACAATCTCAATATGGGCAAGTACTTCTTCATTGATGTCCTCACCAGCACTGTAAAGACTCCTATCCTAGTCGACAACTGCGAGTTTGTGCAGTCGCCCAGCGCTCTCACAGACATAAGCCTTGCCTTTACCAAGGCAGTGCAGGAAAAAGGCTGCGACAATGTGCTGTTTGACGCCATATCAACGCTCACCATCTACCAGGACATTGGCGAGATTATCAAGTTCACCCAGAACATGATGACCAAAGCCAGAGTCAATAATGTTAAGTCAGTTTACATTGCTCTGAAAGAAGACAGCGCAGAGCTGGTGAAAGACCTTACCATGTTTGTTGACGGAGTTATTGAGCTAAATTAAGGGCTGAAAAATTTCTGACAGCAAGGTTTTTATACTTTAATCATTGTCTTAATTCTGAAGGGGTGAGTAATAGAGATTTAGGAAAGAGAGGGCTCATTCATGCTTGAGGAAACCGTTGAGGAGGAAGATATAATCCCCGAAGGTAGTGTTCTTGGAGGAAGATACACAATAGAGCAATTAATTGGGCGCGGAGGGATGGCTAAAGTCTACTCTGCTTATGACCAGAAGCTAGGAAGAAAAATAGCGTTAAAGGTTCTGGAAAAAAAGCATTATTCAGACAAGGAATTCGTCAAAAGGTTCTATAGAGAAGCCCATTCAGTAGCTCTTTTGAACCGTGATGAAAATATAGCAATGGTCCACGATGTGAGTGAGATTGACGGCCTGCATTGTATTTGCATGGAGTTTGCAGAGGGAAAAACACTGGATAAGATAATGAAGGATTATTCAAATCAGAAGAAGTTCTTTTCATTCAGAGAAGCATGCATTATAATCAGGAACATTCTTGAAGCCCTTGCCTATGCTCATCAAGAAGGGGTTATTCACCGCGACATAAAGCCGAGCAACATAATAGTGTCTATAATAGTGTCTAAGCAGGGAGAGCTAAAAATAAAGCTAAAAATAACGGATTTTGGAATAGCCAAGATTGTACTCTCAGAAGGAAGCGGGCTTGAGCAGACTGTTTTGACCAAAGATTTTAGCATTCTAGGAACACCGCAGTACATGAGCCCTGAGCAGATAAGACTAGAGAAGGTGAGCGGAAAAACAGATGTTTTTTCTGTTGGAGTCATTCTATACGAAATGCTAACAGGAAGATTGCCTTTTGGCAATATCAAGGAGATGAGCATAACAACGAAAGTAACCAATACTGCCAATGAAAAGCTGAAAAGCCCCAGGACAATAAACAAGAAAATTCCTCAACCCCTAGAGGACATCCTGCTAAAGGCTCTTGAAAAGAATCCTGAAAAGAGGTATGACGCAGAAGGATTCTACAAAGCACTTGACTCTTACCTAAAGGATGAAACAGTTAAGGTGGAGGGAAGCTTTAGAAGAAGATTCGTGGTTAAGAGAAGGGAATTCCTGATAAAAGGAGGATTAGCACTACTAGGCCTGACTGCATTAATCTGGGCTCCAACATTCATCATAACCAAGCATAATGCTTATGAGAAATCAATATACTCAACCATTGATAGAATCCAGCTTCCTGAAATCAACAGCATGGTAGAACTCACATCCTTGTTAACAAAGGAATGCCCTAAATTCTACAACAGGCTAGAGTGGATTTATGATGTTGAGCTAGCCAAGCAATTAAAATTAGAGGAAAAAAAAGAGAAGTCAATGATTTATCCATTAGGCTCTTCTACAGTGCCTGGCCGAGATGGCGGGTATAGTTACTTAACAGGGGAAGGCGGCTTTACAGGATTCATCTGCCCAATTATTTATTATCTTTTTGATGAAATTGAGAACAGGATTCAGCATGAGAAAGGCATAAAACAAAAAATCCAACTCCAAGAAAAAAGTAAGAAAATACTTAATGATTTTTTCTCTTATGCAACCCATCTTTACTTTGTCGAGCAGAAAAATAAAGGAGACGGCATTACCTTAAGCGATGAGGAAACTCTTGTATTGGATAGGTTTTATTACCCTGCAAAGGAAGTTATTATCAATATTCCACAGCATGAGCCAAATATTCTTATCAAAAGAGGGGAGGTAAATAAGATAATATCAAACTATGCTAAGGCCATCAAGCTGGTGTTAGAGAAAAGGTACAATCCCAAAAAAAGATTTATAGAGCAGACTGGCTTTAACCAAAATGAAGTAAACGTAGTAAGAGACAGCGGGATTGCACTAATGTTGTGTGATGGTTTCAGGCTGCTGGATATCAATAAACAAGTACTATCAGGATATAAAGAATATGGAGCGCAGGTAAGAAACATCAAAGACTATTTAGACTTAATAATCAGTGATGCAGATGTGAAAATAAGCAAACTAGTGAAATCCGACACATGGAAAAAAGAGGTGACAAGCAAAGATTATATTGGATTAATTCTAGGTCTTGTCCATAGGAGAAATCTCATTCGAGATATACTGCAAGCAAAAGACACTAAGTATAACCGCCAGAATGTATTCTCAGCCAATATTAGCAATCTAGTTAGCGATTTAGGCATGGAGAAAAATAAATCTTCTCTAGAATACAAGACCTATTTAGCAAATAAAAAAGGAGAATATGAGCAAATAATTCAAGGAATGATTAATTACCTCATCCCTAAAATATCTAACTCCACCATCCTCGGATATTATCTGGAAGAAAGACCTAGTAATCCCAGAGATACGATTGCTACGCTCAGACTGCTAGAAGCCATAACTCTTTATGATGAATCCAAAATTCAGAACATTAATCTGGAGAACATAGCATTTCGGGTGTATAAGGATCTTTTTTCTCGCTACATCCTGTCAGGAAAGAACACCCTGCCTGTTTCTGCCGAAAACCCCTTTGGATTTGTAAAAGATACTCGAATCCATATACAGTACGTGCAAGCAGCAGGAGGAACCTGCATAGAATCTGACTATCTTTTTCTGAAGAACATACTATCAAAATTTAATGAAAAATAATCAGAAAAAATAAAAATTAGATTTCTAAGGATTAATCCCTAATCATGGGTATCCGGGTCCAGTTCCTGGCGGCCAGCAGCTAGGATCGTGCGCAGGGTCGCAGAAAGACGTGCTACCCGCATGATGTGCTAGGACTGCTCCTATCCCACTATTAGCACTCACTGTGCTCTCGCTGGCTAATAAAATTCCGCCGCCTACGCCTAAGATAAGGGCGCAGACCAACAGGACTAAAGCTACTACTAAAATTTTTTTCACATTCTCACCCCCATTTAGAGACAAAAAAAGACCTTATTTAAACTTCACTGAAAGAAGAGGATAAATTCTGCCGGCTTTTTATCCTAAAAAAGTGTTGACGAATGAGCTCATGGGTTGGATATGAAAAAGTTCTGTGCCAGTTCGCTCGGTTGTTTTTAGCAGAAAGTATTCAAGAAGAAAACAACATTCTGCCTCGTCTTACGAGGTTAACCCGTTCGCTCACACTTAAGGCACTGAGCGAACTTTTTTCAATAACGCCAGCTCATCAAAAGTTTTATATTAGAGCGAATACCACCGTCTCTCTTGTAATGTGGTGAAGAAAAAAAAGTTTATTGAATTGAAAAAAGAGCTTGAGGAGGAAAAAAAGAAAAACCTGCTTCTTGAGCAGCAGGTGGATTACCTGCAATCCCGATTAGAGGAAAAAGACCTCCTGATAGAAGAACTCAAAGGAAAAAACGAGCTGAGCTCTGTGTTTGGGGAAAAAACCATGATTGCCAACCAGGTGGCTAGCATTTTTCATTATATTGAGAATCGAGAATACGGCAAAGCCAGAATCATGCTTGACATCATCTTCCACTTAAGGCAAGAAAAGGAGCTTCATCTCTACAAGTTTGAGGACAGGCATAGAAAGGAATTTTTCTCAGTTGACAGCGACGTCCAAACCCAGGATGCCCGTTTAAAAGAGGCATGGCTGTTCATGAATTATGATTATAAGGAAAGGGCCTATGTCCAACGCCGGGTTTACGAGGTCCTCAAAGAAAAGAAAGAAGAGGGAGCAAAGAAAGAATCAATAGGTAAACAAGCAGGGAGCCAAGCAGATGCAGGCATTCCTCTCATCCCTAACATTCTTATCCCTGAAATACTCAGAGTTGACAGGTACATACTTATAAAAGAGATAATAGGCTCTGACCTTTTCACTTTTTTCTCTGAGCTTGATAAAAAACCCTCCACAAAAGCCAGGGCAGCATTGATTGACATTCTTCTTGAAAAACAAATAGAGGACAACGCCTATATCAGGACGCGCGATTATGGCTTTGATAAAAGCCTTTTTATCACTTCATCCCACTCAGAAAAGATGTTAGCTGTATTTGAAGAAGCAAAAATTCTTCTTAGGAAGGATGAGAAAGAAAAGCTTGCCAGCCTGGTGAAGCAACTGGATGTTTCAGCGCATTATCCTATGAGAGATGGGGCTTCATGGAATTTCATGATAAGCAAAGAGCAAGCAGATTACTTCCTCTCTGACGGCTTCCTGCGCCAAGCAGAGCCCGACCTATCGGAGATTCGAGAAAGAGTTAGAAAGAGCATTTATTCCTATGATTTTGACAAGCTTGTGAGAATGACTTTTCAGTCTGATGACGGCATACATGCTACGCAGTGGCCGCTTCCCAGGCTGTCTTATAATGAGCGTTTAGAGAAAGAAAAGTATTATGTAAAGAGACTTGCTGAACACGGCGAGGATGTCAAGGATTACTGGGCATTGCGCACAGAAGAGGAATTCTACAGGCACGCCAGGATGTGGCTGTTCTACAGGCAGAACGCTCAAAATTATCCAGATACTGACTATAAGTTCAAGCAGCACCACTTAATCATGGCATACGGCAGCCTTTACAGAAGTATCTTTAAGAGAGAGCCCAAAGGAGAAGAATTAAAAGATGTTGGTCTTGAAAAAATCCTGCGACTAGTGATGCATCCCGGTTGTGGAACCAAAGCAGTCGAGTATCCTGCTCGTGATGCTGAAAAGTAAAACCCGCAAAATCTCTTCCCTTGAATTGCATTTAACCTCAATCAGTCTTTTCTTTAGTGTCTTGACCTGTTCCCTCATACCACCCAACTCTTCGTTAGAATAGTTATAGAAAAAATGATAGTAATCATTAACCAAGGCATTGACCTGCTCATGGGCTTCGATTAATGACTGGGAAATCTTTATCGGCTTCTCCAAAATGGCATTTACCATGTCCCTATAATCGTCACATATACTTTCCAAGACCCACACGATCAAATAAGTGTAGATAGTCTGCTCATCTTTGTATGGCTTCTTGTTAAGGAGCCTTTGCGAGTAGTTGGTCAGCTTGTTTATGGTCTGCTCAAGCACAAGGACTTCTCTTAGTCTTGCCTTGTCGCCGGTCTTTGCTCCCTCCAAGCTGCTCTGCGCTAAGGACAAGGTCACCAGGAATATTCTGCGGATAAGCGCATCGAGCTCTGACAAATGATCTCCTGAAACGCTCTTAACAACACAAACATTCTTCTTTTGGTCTATTATCTCATAGCCCATGAGCATATTATTAATCCTCTCCTGAATCACGTCAGCAGTCTTCGGGTTGTCAAAAGTAATTTCGATCTCATCATAGCCTGATTTGTGAAGCACTGCCAGTATGCTGTGCATCACGCCCCAGTCTTTGTTAGAGAAGTCTATTTTTGTTTTCTTTGTAAAAAGGCGTTCTTCTCCCGAAAAGATTCTGAGCGCAGCATCCTCTTCCACGATGTTCAATTCATCACCCTTCCTTACATTATGGTTTTTCACCCATTTTGACGGCAAAGACACTGTCAGCGTCGAAGGGCCATGTAAGATAACTTTGCGCTTAATGCTATCACCCCACTAACTTAAAAATGTACTTATATAAATATCTTTTGAAAAATATACATATATACATAATGTGATAAGAAACCATATATAAAGTGTTTTACTAAAGTTATCCTAAAAGCCAAGTTTGGGATAAAAAATCTCCTTAATTTATCCGGAAACAAGGTAAAAATAAACAGATTGATAGAAATAACTAAAGCGAATGATCAAAATAACAGTAAGATAAGAAAGAACTCATAATAATAAGAATATAATAAATATAACATAAAAATAAACAGGGTGAGAATGTGGGCATGATATTAAGTTCGAAAAGAGAGAACAACAAGATAGTGGTAGAGGCAGTGTTGCAGCCAGAGGAGCTGGTGCAGCTGAAAGGAGAAATGGATGAAGTGCACGTTTTCTCTGAGAAAGCCGCGGACCAGCATACGAAGATTTCAGGTCGAGGAAAAAACGATGCAACCAAGTATTTCTTAATACCCACTAACCTCAGGAAAGACCTGCGCATGATGGAGCAAGTAACCTGCCAAAGGATAAACACTCCAGACAAGGCCATCTTTGTATACGTTGTTAACAAGAGCATATTCCAAGGAGTAAAGAAAGTAGGAAAGGATAAACATATAAACTTTAATCACCATAGTGATGCTGGGCAAGATAGCAGCGACGATTTTGAAAATTTTGATAATGATAATGGTGAGGCATGATGGAATTATTCTCAAAAACCAGAGAAAACAAGTTCACCCTTGTTTTTCTCCAAAACAAAAATTACCTGGAAGAACTGCATAAGATAGTAAACTCTAGAAAAAAGGATAATGCAAAAATATGCTATGTGTGTCTCTCAAAACCCTATGCTGAAATCATCGAAGATTTCAAAAATGAAAAAATAGACTGCAATAACTTTTTCTTTGTTGACACACTAAGCAGCCTTAGCTATAACCTCCAGCCAGTCAAAAACTGCATTTTCGTATCTAAGCCTGATAACCTTAATGGGATCAAAAAGGCCATCAAAAAAGCAATTGCAAAGCACGGGTGCGGAACAGTGGTGTTTGACACCATATCCACTCTTTTGATATATCAGCAGGCACACTCAATAGTAAGGTTCACCCATGAAATGATAATGGATGAAATGCAAAAAACAGTGGACAAGGTTTATCTGGTGCTAAAAGAAGCTGGCATTTACAGAGATGAAAGCGCAAAATTAATAAAGGACCTCCACTTATTTGCAGACAAGATAGTTGAGCTTTGAGAAAAAAGAGTTTTAGAGAAAGAGCTTTGATAACAAAAAGGGCGTGAGGGAATCAAATATGCCATCTACCATAATGATTGTGGATGATGAGCTTCACATGGTGGAGCTTGAGAAGGCCATTCTTGAGGCAGACGGGTTTAAGACCATAACTGCTTCTAATGGTGATGAAGCACTTAAAATCCTGCAGAAAGCCAAGCCCGACCTGGTTATTCTTGACATGATGATGCCTGGCATGAGCGGCAGGGAAGTGTGCGAGAAGATAAGGAAGAACCCGAAAACCAAAAATTTGCGGGTGATATTTGTGACAGTGGCCAGGTTCTCTGAAATAGGCAAAGACAACCTTAAGGACATGAAAGTCCTTGACTACGTCACCAAGCCTTTTGGCAATGACGACCTGGTCTTCAGGGTGAAGAAGGCACTGGCTACAACGACTAAGTAGGGCCATGGTATAGAATCATATAGAACTCTCCTAAAAAATTGTTCTGAAATTGTAACAAAAGCCTGCCGCTCGCACCTATCAACGGACTAAAGTTCATGGTTTTGCAGTGCTCGCCACTCATAGGCAGGCTTTTGGCCAAAAAATTGCGCATTAAAGCAAGCGAGCAAAGCTCGCTGATTCATCTAGTTTCACTAGATGAAGTGCAGAGCTTTAAACCCACGTAATTTTTTGTAATTGTTCTTAAATGAAAATTTGAGTTGTAACAGCTATTCTTATGTTTTCGATGCGAACTTGAGTTGGGATGAATACACTTTATACATCCCGAGCCCAATTGTAAAGAAGGCCAGGCAGTACACTACATCCACCCAGCAGCTCGTGTAATAGGTACCGAGCGTTGCAGTGTAGGCGAATGAGAAATCTGCTATGGCTTCGATAATGAATCCTATGCTTAGCACGATGAGCGACTTGAAAAGGACGCTTCCGTAGGTGAGGCTTAGTATTACTAGGGCTATGGATAAGAACAGCACATCCCCCAGAGGGTAGAAAATGTTCAATGCCTTGGTTAGCCAAGGCACGTTCTCGCCTATTTTTCCGTATATGAAAAAAGGAAATATGACTGCAAGCACTACGACAGGCAGTATTGTGACTTTAATGATGGTTTTAGCGTCCATTTTGGGCCTGATCTGCTTCAGCACCAGGAACAAGCCGTAGACTGCCAGGGGGATCATGCAAAAAAATCCTATATCTGCAAGGGATGGATAGGCTATTTCTGTGCTTAAGAACATGTTGTAGATGAAAAAAACAATAGTGCCAAGCCCGTATGATATAACCCCGAGAGAGATGAACAGCAATGCTTTTCCAAGTGTGCTTTTAAAAGTAAAATGCTTTGCTCCTGAGATGCCAATCCATGCCCCTATGAACGGTATCAGGATGAGCCCTACGCCATTCAGGATGTACCTTAATGTTGCTGTGTTGTCGCCATCAGGGGTTAAAAGCATTCCTGCGATTATTATAGCAGCCACCACGGCCAGCAATAATACTTTCTTATCAACCAATTTAATCACCTCGTTTCAAATTTTTAATACTCTTCTGTGGTATAATTAAAGTATATTTTTATTAATCATTTTATTAATTATTTAATTATATATGTTCTATTACTATTTCACTTTTTGCTACTCACTTTTTTGCTGCTCTCATCAATTGTTCTGTTTAGCTTAATTTCACTTTGCCCCATTTTATTTTGCTTCATTTTCACATATCGCCTTGAATCTTTTTATCTCAGGATGCTTTTTTATCATCTCCTGGCAATACCTGTGCGCTATATCTGAGCCTAGAAGTTTTGTTATCATGTCTTTAGCTGCTTTCAGGAGCTCTTCTGGATGCTGCTCATCATAATACTCTTTAAACAGCTTTTCTGTGTCTTTGCCGAACAATGAGCCCATCAGCTTTGCTACGTCCTCTTTCAAGCTCATGCTTACTGTCTTGGTCATCATTTTAGTTCCAATATGACTCGCGCACATTAACTATTTATATTTTTTCTATATTTTCTCGTGAGTTGATTTTTTCTCCTTATCTGATTGCTTTTCCTTGCTTTTTCTATTTCTTTTTCTGTTGCTTTTTCTTATTCTCTCCTTTTTCTGACTTATTTTTACTTTTGTTTTTTTCAGCATTCTTTGCCTCGAGCAAAGGCAGTGACGTTGCTGGCTGAGCAGGAATCTGAGTTGGAACCTGAGCAGAAATCTGAGTTGAAGCTTGAGTTGAATCCTGAGCAGGTGTTTTTGTCTTAATTATTTCCAGGTTTTGCTCCTCAGCAACAGCCATCTTGGACTTTATTGGAAGAGTAAAGAAGAAAGTTGATCCCTTGTTGACCTTGCTCTTGAAGCCAATCTTCCCTCCTAAGGCCTCAACAATTCCTTTGCATATAGATAAGCCAAGTCCAGAGCCTCCTACTTTCCTTGTTAGCCAGGAATCTGCCTGGTAGAATCTCTGGAAGAGCTTCTTATAATGCTTTCTTGCAATGCCTATGCCAGTATCCTTGATAGAAAAGAACACATGCTCTCCCTTCTGTTCAGCATGAACATTTATTCTGCCGCCCCTCTTCGGAGTGTATTTGACTGAATTATTAACAAGGTTTATCAATACCTGGTTAAACCTGCTCTTATCAGTAATAATCTCGGCAGGGACATTAGCAGCAGCATCTGCTTTGAGTATGAGCCCGTTCTTGGAGGCTAAAACATACATTTCCTTCATAACATCCTTTAATACATCTCTTATATTCACTTTCTCAAACACGAACTTCATGGTGCCTAGGTCGAGCCTTGAAAGGTCAAGTATGTCATCGATCAACTTCTTAAGCCTGTCAGAGTCCTCCATGATAATGTTGAGATAATAATTCCTCTGGCTCGGGTTGGCAAGGATTTTCTTGTTCTGCAGAAGGCCTGCAAAGCCATGGATGGATGCGAGAGGGGTCTTTAGCTCGTGGGCAGTTATTGAGATGAACTGGTTCTTGTAATCCTCGCTCTTTTTTAATTCAATATTTGCGCTCTCCATTTCCTTGTTAAGCTTCAAGAGAGTCTTCTGTGACTTCTCAAGCTCATCCTTTGAAAGGCTGACATCCTCAAGGATGTTAAGGATAGCAGTCCTTGTATCTGTGAGATCCTTTATTTTGGAGTTCAATTCCTTTGTCCTGCTAGCAACAGTTTCTTCCAGCTCTTGCTCGTGCTTCTTGATTTGTAATTGGGATTTGCGCAGCTGGGAAATCATTTCATTTAATCCCTGGGCAAGGGTCCCTATTTCACCCTCGTATTCAGGCAAGTTCATGCGCACATTAAGATTTCCTGAGCCGACTTGGTTAGTGATGCCAACCAATTCCTGAATCGGGCTCAATAGCATCAATATTGCCAAACCACTTGCTATGGCTACGACGAAGAGGCTGATAAGGAGTTGGGTGAATGTTTTTTTCTCCATGCTGGAGATTAATGAGTAAACACTAGACAAGTCCCTAACAGAAACTATAATCAACTCTTTTTGCCCAATTCTATTGAATGCCAGAGCCCATTTGCCTGTCGTATCTACAACAAGCCCTTCACTTTCAGTTAGAATTTGGTGCGTGGTATTTGCTGATAAGCTGCCATAAATCCTGTTGGAAATGTTTTCATTATTAGCGTAAAGAATCATGTTGTCTTTTGCATCAATTACAAAAGACTCAACACCTTGGCTTTGGTAAGCAGCAAATAGGCTTTTAATTATGTCGGTATCATTATCTAATAACGAAATTTCCACAGCCAATAATCTTGATTGGTCAGAAAGGTCGTGTGCTGCTAAATCAATGAACTGGTAATTAATATTACTCCTTACAAAAAGCACGATAATGGCAATAGGCAGCAGGGATAATAACAAAAACCAGACAGTTAGCTTAATAGCTACGGTATTCTTCAGCTGCCGGAGTGAAAAAGGATTCTTCATTTTAACCAGCGCGATGTATAGTATATTTTAGCCTAATAAGCCTATTGCCAATCCATTGTCTTTAATCGTCTTAGCTTATGAGTTTATGTTTTCTCTCACCAGAGGGGTTTACGGTATTTTTTTGGTAATGCAAACCAAACCAAGCTAGTCACTATGCAGGTCAGGATTAATTCAGGAATCACTCCTTTTGCCAAGCTAGCGTAAGACTGCAGGATGGGTGTTGGGTCCTTATAAAAAATTGATAAGCCTACAGCAAAGCCAGTGATGGCAAATACATAATAATAAATTAAGACCGCACCAATCCAGCCTAAAAACCTTAAAAAGCCTTTAAGCCGGGCATAGATGATTTTCTTATAAACAAAGCCCATGAATACAGCTCCTGTGATGTGGGCTAATAGGCTGGCGAGTGCAATTCCGCCAGGCTCAGCAATGCCTGCAAAGATACCTATAATTATTCCACCTATTGGGCCAGAAAACGCAGCACCCACAGTGGTAAATGATTCACGAGGGTCAGTAACCACGTTGACGCCTGGAATTGGGAAGTGAATCTCGGCTAAAACTATTAACAATGCTACTGCGCCAAAAAACAGGCCCATAATCAAAGCCTTAATCCTGAAGGGCGCATCCCTTTCTGCAATTTCCTTGCTCTCATTCTTGTTTTCTTTTTTATTTTCCTTCTTAGACAGTTTAGACATTCTTCTCACCTTTCTTATCAAGTTGTTTTCGTCTCAATTCCTAAATCTTTTTTACTAACACGCCATATTTGCTCATATGTCTCGCATATTTTTCTTATTTTTTTCTAACTCCGCTATTCTCTTCTTGAGCTCAACCATCTTGAGCTCTCTCCCAATAGACAATTTGCTGAATTTCTCGAGTTCTTCTAATTTTGATTGCAGCTCTTTTGTTCTTTTCACAACAGTTTTTTCCAGCTCTTTTTGGTGCATGATTAGTTGAGCGTGAGATGCTTTCAAATCTCCAGTCATCTGGTTGAAAGCAGAAGCAAGCTCTCCTAGTTCGTCTTGGCCAGTAATTTTCATATGATAACCTAAATTCCCGTTTTTCACTTCCATAACTCCTTCTTTTAAATAGCTGATGGGTTTCAATACTTTTTTGAAAATGATTATTAAGATTATAATTACCAATAAAACAGACACAACAACAGAGAACCCGGCAATAAAGAAAAGCATTGACAATTCTTGAAATATTTCTTTAGTAGGTAATTCTACGATGACCCCCCAATTAACAACATCTATTGACTCCCAAGTGCCAATAACCTTTTCATCATTAAATGAAGTGTAAGTTTCAGATTTATGAATATCAGCCAAAAAGTTTTTTACACCCTGAATCTGTTTCAAATCTAAATTTTTCTTAACCAAGTTTACATCCTTATAGGCTATAAGTTTTCCGTATTGATCCACAACATAAACATACCCTGTTTTTTTAACTCTTATTCTGGATGTGGTGCCCCACATTGGGCTTAAATCAACTTCAGCAGATAAAACCCCAATGATTGTATTTTGTTCATCTTCTATTGGCAAACTTATTGAAAAAAAAGGAAGGTCATACTCAGAAATATAAACAGAGCTTAAATAATGATTTCCTTCGATTGCTTTTTTAAATTTCTCCTCACTCGAAATATCTTTTAATTCTGAGGATGCTTTTATATCATATCTAACAAGTTTACTTATTTCATCTCCTTTTATACTGGTAATTGAAAGTGAATAAATGCTTGGATCATGCTCAATTAAATTTTTTAAACTTTTAGTGTTTAAATTTTTTTCAAAGCGATTAGTTTTGCCGATTTCTTTGCTAAATAAACTTAATTCATCAACAATATTTTTGATGTAATAATTAATTTCAGAGCTGGCCTTTAATGAAATCTCTTCTTGAACTTCTTTTATAGAATTAGTCTGAATTTTATAATTATAATAAATTAATCCTGTAATTAATATCAAAGTAAGAAAAGAAATAATTAAATATGGGATTACCAGTTTTAATCCTATCTTGCTAAATATTACTCTGATGTTCCTTGTTTCCATCTTTTTATTTATTTTTTATTAACTATTCAGCATACAACAGTTTCTCAAAAACAAACTCCCTATTTTTTACTCTACTCCCACTTACAATAGTCAATGACGTATCGCCGTTTTGATCAAAGCTCCATGTGCCAAAAAGACCGTCATAGTTTTTAATCTTAGATACCTCTTCTAAAATTTTTGCTCTGTCTTTTACTCCTGCTCTTTTAATTGCTAATAAAGCTACGTTAGCTGCTTCATAACCAAAAGCAGAGTATACTCCTGGTTCGGAATTATATCTGATTAAATAATTTTCATAAAACTCTTTTCCTTTTCCTTTAAGCTCTTTAGCAGGAATTCCTACAACAGTCACATAAGCTCCTTCTGTAGCATCTCCACCCAGATCAATAAATGCTTGTTCCATGATGCCATCCGGGCCCATGAATTTTGCTGTAATTCCTAATTCCTTAATACCTTTAACTAGGGGAACTGCTCCGTTAGGGGTTATGCCTGCAAAATAGATAAGGTCTAACTGAATATCTCTTATGTCAGTTAATTCCTTTGTGAAATCCTTTGATTTTTTGTCAATAGTTTTATGGCCTACAACATTCAACCCTATTATTTTTGCTCTTTTTTCAAAAATATCTCCAATTCCCTTTCCAAAGGCTTCTCCGTCATCAAATATGTAGACATTATTAAAACCCATTCCTTTAGCCCAAATAGCCCCAGCCGGGCCTTGTACTGCATCTGTCGGGCATACCCTGAAATAGTTGCGTATTCCTGTTGGATAGAATATCCCTGGTTCTTCTGGTAAAAATCCTGCTTTTGTAAGGCCAGGCCAGGTGTTTCCCGGGCTTATTTGAACGAGGCCTGCCTGGTTTGTTAGTGGAATGCTTACTTTTGCAGCTCCGCTGTTAAATGGTCCTATATAAACCATTACATCCGGGTCTGCAACAGCTTTTTCTGCAATTCTTTCTTCTAAATCTTTACTCCAAGCACCATCTCTGTTGCTATCATCCTCTGATATGATTTCTATTTTGAATTTGCCTGCCTTATAATCAGCTTCTTCCAGAGCCATCCTTATTCCATTATAAATATCTTGCCCAACATCAATCCTTCTCATTGGAAGGCTTGTCATTATCTTTATTGTTCCCTGTTGCTTTTCATTCAGAACACAACCTGATATTCCAATAAATAAAACAAACATCAGGAACCCCATAATTAACTTTATGGTGGTTTTCATTTTTTTCCACCTCTTTTTATCTTTCATTCCTATTACATTTTATAATTTAAAAATAAAACTTTTTTATAAAAAAATGGGTTAGATTAATACTTTCTCAAAAGCAAACGCCCCATTAACTACCTTGTTTCCACTTAGGACTGGATTGGTTGTGTCTCCTTCCTGGGTGAAGCTCCATTCTCCTGTGAAGCCCTGATAATCTTTTGTTTTAGATATCTCTTCTAGGATTTTTGCTCTGTCTTTTACTCCTGCTCTTTCTATCGCCTGCATCACCACTCTGGCTACCTCGTATCCTGCATCTGCATAAGTTTCTGGTTCCTTGCCATATTTCTGCGTATACTTGTCAAAGAAAACTTTTCCTTCTCCTGTAAGCTCCTTTGGAGGCATTCCCACAACTGTGACGTATGCTCCTTCCGCTGCTTCTCCTGCTCCATCAATAAACGACTGGTCCATAACTCCATCAGGCCCCATGAATTTTGCTTTCATTCCTAATTGCTTGATTCCCTTGGCTAATGGTATTGCTCCGTTTGCCGCCATTCCTCCAAAATATATCATGTCCACATCCAGATCTTTGATTTTGTTTAGTTCTTCTGTCAGGTCTTGTGATGTTTTGTCTATTGTTTTCTGGCCCAATACATTCAATCCTATTTCAATTGCTTTCTGGTTAAAGAGGTTAGCAACTCCTTTTCCAAATGCTTCCCCATCATCCAATATGTAAATATTCTGAAATCCCATCTCTTTAACCCATACTGCTGCCAAGGGTCCTTGATCGCTGTCAGTTGCGCATATCCTGAAATAATTTCTTATTCCTGTTGGATAGAATATACCCGGCTCTCCTGGAGCAAATCCTGGTTTTGTAAGGCCTGGCCAGGTGTTTGCCACACTGAGCTGTGCTAATTCTCCCTTGTTTGTTATTGGTATGCTTATTTTTGCAGCTCCGCTGTTAAGAGTTCCTATATATATCATCACATCCGGATTTGCAACTGCCCTTTTGGCAATTTGTTCTTCCAGGTCTGCCTGCCATTGCCCGTTCTCGTTTCCATCATCCTCAACTACAAGTTCTATCTTGTAATCGCCCACTTTATAATTGACTTCCTCAAGCGCCATTTTTATCCCACTGACTATGTTCTGACCTTGAAATATACTTCTCATTGGATGGCTTGTCACTATCTTTATTGTCTGTTGGTTTGCTTCTTGCTCACAGCCGCTTAAGAAAATAGCTCCTATAACCAGCAACAAAACAAAAATCGTTTTTTTCATCTTTTTACCTCCTTTTATCCTTGCCTTTCCGCCTCTCGGATTTTTTACATTTTTCTATTGTATTTTTCTATTGTTTTTACTGTTTATTTAATCTGTTTATTTAATTTGGCTTCTAACTCTGTAATCCTCTTCTTCAGCTCAACCATCTTGAGCTCCCTGCCAACAGAAAGCTTGTTGAACTTCTCAAGCTCCTCTGTTCTTCTTTTCATTTCCTCTTCAGCCTCTCTCATCTTGGTTATATCTTCAATAAATAGCATCACCTTCTCAATCCTGCCGGCTTCATCTCTCATCGGCATGCCTGTAAAGTTCCTTACGGTTCTCTTGTGGCTGAAATGGGAAACATAATCCACAGGACCCAAGAAAAAGGATTGGCCTCTAAAACAAGCTCTTATCTTTTCGGATAAACTTATTTGTGTGTAGGAGGGAAGCTTAAAAATATTCATTCTCTTAAAAGCCTTTTTAGGGTTTCCTGAAACCTCCAGCATGGCAGGGTTAACATACTCAACGCTTCCATTGGGATTAATGGTCATTATACCAAAAGGAGCATTCTCAACCAAGGCAGAATTAAACATGTTGGTTCTGAGAACAGCTTGCTCTGCCTGCTTCTGCTCAGTAATGTCCCTGAATATTCCTTGAAGAAATTTCTTGCCCTTAATTTTAAAGATAGTGGCTCTAATTGCAACAGGTATGATTTTCCCTTTTTTGGTAATAACCCGTGCTTCCAGGACTTGCCCTTCTTTTTCCTTGAGGTGCTGTTTGAAAGTTCTGCTAAATTCCCCTTTTATATCCGAAGGAGGATGAAGAATCCGTTGGTGTTTACCAACCAGCTCTGACTTCTTTCTTTCTACCAGTTCGCATGCTGCACGGTTACAATCAACTAATATGCCTGTTTTAGCATCAGCTATGAGGATAGCGTCTAACGCTGCATCAAACTGCGTCCTGTATTTCTCCTCGGATTCTCTTAATACTTCTTCTGCTTGCTTACGCTCACTAATATCTTTCCTCGGATTCTTCTTAACCAAGTAACCACCCTCTTTTTTGCTAGCCAACATTAAAAGACTAATATTAGCTTTATACATGAATTTTAATCTCCAAGTTTTTTAATCTTTCGCTAATTGCGGGATAAACGCGCGTTACTAAGATACAGGAAGAACGAGAAGCGACGCAAAGTTTTTAAACTCCAAATTTCAGGAAAGAGGTTGAAAGGAAGGGTGAGTGGCATTTTTTGCTCTCTCTGACAAATACGAATTATTTTCAAATTCCACGCTGAGCAGAATGTATAATAAATTAATTACCAGAGCTAGAGTCAGAATCATATTCCTGTTATTTCTATCAATAAATAAATTCTTCATCACACCAACGAATCTGTTCTCTCATGTTTTTTCATTAAAGGGCTGCGCTCTGCCTAGCTCAGCGTGGAAAAAAAGGAGGAGCGCAGCCTCTTTATTCTTTGGACAGCAAAGAAAAAATAACAACAGACCTACTTCAGCCAGAGCCACAATCAGAGTTACAACTAGAGCCACAACTAAAGCAGCGATGCCAGCACTATTGACTTTGCTCCTGCTATTAATCATCTGGACCACGCCCCTCTGCATGGCAGCAGGCCATATTATCTTAGATAAGGAAACCTACGGCCTGGATGAGACTGTAAAGATAAGATTGGCCAACATAACAGCCGATGATACGCTCAGCATAATTTCAGAGCAGGATGTTTTCAAATACTCTGGAGAGCTGAAGAGCGAATTGGATTTCTACCCGCAGGAAACCGGCAATTACATTGTGCGCCTTGGAAATGATGGGAATACTATTGACGAGAAGAGTTTTACAGTGGCAGAAGATTATGAAATAAACGCCCCGGATGTTTTATACACTGACAAGAAAGAATACCTTGTCAATGAGCCAGTCCTAATATACATCAATGCAAAAGGCGAATACGAGTTAACAATAACATCAGAAACCGATGTTTTCAAATACCTCGGAGTGATAAACAGCCCGCTCTCATTTATTCCCAGCACACTCAGCCAGTACAAAGTAGAGTTAAGAAAAGACTTCATACCCATAGCCACGACAGAGTTCAGTGTTGGCGAAGAAAGCAAAGAAAGCTCGGCGCCAAGAAGTAACATTACAAACATTACTGATATCATTACCAATATTACCGTCACCAACCTTACTCAAAACTTTACGCAGCCAGAAGCAAATGCATCAGAAGCTAATGCATCATCAGAAGCCAATGCACCGGAAGCAAGCGTAAACCAGAGCGCGCAACCGCCTCAATCATCTCAACCAGCTGAAAGCATTGAAGACGAAACAGTGGAAACAACAGCGCCAGAAATTCCTCTGCCATTCAATCTGATGCTTAAGGACAAAAAAGGAGCCCTAGAGCAGGCTGACATTCACGTCTTAAAAAAAGCAGCACAGGAGTATGATTTAGAAATCTCGCCAAGAAAAGCAGGCATAAGAAAGATAAGATTCAATAATTTCAGGATGGAAGCTGACAAGAGCTTTGAGCTTGACGAAGTGCCATTAAAAAGAGAAGAGCTAGAACAATTTTTTAAGGAGAAAAAAATAATCAAGTCATTCTTCATCGACACATCAGGACTCAACTACACCAACGGCTCAATAACCCGCATTGCAACTGGCAAAGAGCTCTGGAAATGCAAAGAGTGGTATACAACACAACAAGCATGCATAGGCGCGTGGCAGAAAATAATGGACTTAACACCAGGCGCAGAATACGAGATAATAATAACGCCAGAAGATCCTGCTTATGCAGAGACAGGAGTTGCAGGCATCAACACAAAAAAACCAATCTACCACCAACAAGAAACAGCAAACATAATAATAGCAGTGCTGGACACAGCAGGCCACCTAGTAAGCAACGCAGACATTACACTAAGCATAACAGCACCAGACAACCAAACTACAACCCTGAGTACGCGCCAAGGAGAAATAGCTGAAACAAGCAGAGGAATCTACGAGAGCAGCTTCCAAGGCACCCTGCTCGAAGGCAACTATGCTTTATTTGCCGTAGCAAATGGTGCTGGCGTGAACACCACCATGCAATCCAACTTTGAGGTTAAAGCATTCTACGAATTCGACATAATAAGAGATACTCCAGTTACAACAGATCCATGGCAAGGGCCATTCCAATCCGCCATCAACATAATACCATACATTAACATCACAAAATACGATTTCACAGAAATACTGCCGTCAGAACTCCTGGTCATCAGCACAGGAAGCGCAGAGCAAAGAACCATTGGAAACCAAACATTCTTAACATGGAAAGACTTAACAAGCAACGCAACTATAATATACTCAGCCCAGCCGCCATTAATCACACCCAACCTTTATTCCCTGGGCAAATCTTTTATTACTTATGTTGATGAAGTGATAAAAATATTCACAGAAGCAAGACTATGGCACATAGTTATTGACCCTGCAATTCGGTTGTTCTACGAGGATTTTGAAGATAATTGGGGGTGCACTACTGCAGGGGCGCCAGCAGCAGGAGACAACTGCAGCAGAACGCCATGGGGCAACTTCAACGGCTGCTTCATGCCCTCACAAAGCCGCTTTTGCACCTCTGATGACGGAGCAGAAGGAAGCCACACCACCTATGCCATCCAAATGACCAACTTTACCAGGTGGAATGAGACAAGAGGAATATTCTACTGGTTCGATCCAAGGCCTTACGACGATATTATTGTTAATGGCTCTGTCACAGCTGCAAGCCTTGACAATGCTGCAGAATTCTGCAGGATATGGGCAAAAGACTCAAATTCATCAGCGACAATATACCAGTGCTCTAATGGAAATGCCTGCGAGGTAGGAGACACTACCCCTGACAGCAGCGCTTATTATAATTTTTCCATAAGCCTAAGCAGCCTGGCAGGCATCAACCTCAGCGAAGCTAATATTTCGGTATATATAGGAGCCAATCATTCAAATACTGCTGACTACTGCTTCTGGGACAAGATAAACATAACAGGAATAGCATACCCTCCCAATGTAACCAACCTGACCAATCCGCCAACTGGCTCAATAGCAACCACAACGCCAATACAGTTCAACTTCACAGTCAAAGACAGCAAGGACCCAGTAATATCTAATTGCACTTTGTGGGCGAATTTCACAGGAAGCTGGATGGCAAACATCACCATATTCAACATCACCAACAACACCATAACCAACATAACACTAGAAGTAGCTGACGGCTCATACATCTGGAACATTAGGTGCAAAGACAGCGCCAACCTCACAGACGACTATACAAACAACTACACACTAACAATCGATGCCAAGCCACCACTGAAAACAGTTAACCGCGTCAGCGAAGACACAGCAGCGCCGTGGGAAACAATAGACAGAACTCCGTGGCTTAACGTCTCACTAAACAAGAACGCCAGCTGCAGGCTCAGCCTCTCAAATGAATCCTATGCTGATATGAGCAACGACAACAACTGCACAGGCAACGGCACAATCGTGAATAACTGCACCTACAACATAACTGAGCTTACTGTAGGAAATAATTACTTATATATAGCATGCAACGACACCAGCGGACACGCAGACACCACATCAACACTTCTCGCAGTGCTAGTCAACATACTCTGCGACTCACACACAGATTGCCCTGCAGAAGAATACTGCAACTCCCTACAAAACTGCACTCTCGACGTCATTCCTGGCTACAGCTGCGAAGACCTCGCCTATGGTGGAGGAGAAGATAATGAGGTGTGCGGCAACGGAGCAGACAAGTACTGCGTAAACGACTCCAGCTACACCTACACTGGATGGTACTGCACAGCCACTGCAACTGATTGCGTTTACAATGATAATGGAAATAGTTATGCTCAAAACGCAACTCTTTGCATCGCTGAAACCAATGATTACAGAAACTGCAGCGCAAGCAACTCGTGGAGCTCACTCTTTGATTGCGCAGAGCAAAACGATCCATACAACCAATCAGCAACCTATCACGCCGGAGAATACTGCGGCTACTATGCAGCCAGCCAAAATTGCACTAACGGAACCAGCGGAGGATGCACTGACACATCAACTGCTGATTGCAATCCTCACATATACAACCAGAGCACAACAACCTGCGGCAGCGTGCTTGCAGACTGCGATTTAGGATGCGGAGCAGGATGCGACCCAAGCAATAGCACAACGCCAGAAATAATAAGCGGAACATGCTATTATGACAAGTCATGCAGCAATGCCTGCGCCTGGAGCCAAAGCAACGAGGCAGCACCAGACTTCTGCATTAATGATAATGACGGAGGAGCATGCGCCTATAACATCAGAACCGACCCTAGCAGCGCAGAAACATGTTACTGGAATGTTGTATGCCAGGATGTGACTGGAGCAAGCCTAACCCAAGGCCTGGCAAATAATCTAAAAGCAGACTACTGCGACTACTGCAATGTCACAGGCAACCAGAGCGGACAGTACTCGCCAACACCAAATGCATCATGCGATTCAAACTGCGCTGACAGCGGAACAATATATTATGATAATGGAGGAACATCTGCAGACAGGAGCGATGACTGCAACAACGGAGTCTCAACAACACTAAGCGACACATTAACAATCGGCGATGTGTGGAACAGCACAGGCCCAGCCTATTGCAATGACACAGAATGCGATAATGATTGCGGCACCATGGTAGGGGCATGCAACGCAGGAGTATGCGAGTGCACAGATGAAGATAACCCTTATTTAATTATTATCAGCCCTGCTCCAAGTGCATGGGACAATACTGGAATAATAAACTTCCTATACTATGTCAATGATACAAGCTCTGGAATTGAAAATTGCTCACTCATAATCAACGGAAGCATCTACCTCACAAACACAACCATCGATGAAAGTTTGTCAGAACAAGTGTTCACCCAGAATCTAACTAACGGCACCTACAACTGGAGCATAAGATGCTATGACAACAGCACCCAGCACAACATGAACCAGACCAGCGGAAGAATTTTAGGCGTGGACACAGAAGCACCGTCGATAAACAACCCGCAAATGAATGGAACCCAATTCAACATTAACCAGAAAATATGCCTCAATGTTTCTGCAAGCGACATCTACTCTGGCCTCAGCAGGGTTTATGCAACCATAAACCTTCCGGGAAGCGGTTCAGAAGAAGTAGATCTCTCTGATTCACAAACCACAAGCTGCGACTCTGTCAACGGTAACGGGATTTACTCAGTAGAATACTCCCTGGTTTTTTCAGGAACCTATAACTGGACTTATGCCTATGCAGATGATAATGCTGCCAACCAGAACAGCGTATACGCGAGCCTTACATGGAATGTTACTGCAGGAGGAAACCTAACTGTGAATATGACATCACCATCGACTAATCTGGAGATAAATGAATCCGGCTCTAATAATAACTTCACAATGATCTGTAATGCAACCTGCAAGCCAGGATTGGCAAATTGCACTGATATTTATCTATTTGCTGAATACAACCAGAGCGAATTCACAGAAATAACCACTTCAACAACAGATTTAATAAACGCAGAAAGCAACTATAGCTGCGGCAACCTCACACAAGGCGGGGCATCGTGCATACACACCTTCAACATAACATCAGGCACAAATTCCGGAAACCATACCTGGCCAATAAGGTGCAAAGCCACAAGCAGCAACAGCGCAACAACCTTCTCTGGCTCAGTCAATCTAACCATTAACGACCACCCTGTCGCAGCAATAATTTACCCGGAAAATAATGCGTGGATAAATATGGTAATAAACATCAACGCCAGCACAAGCTATGACTCTGACGGAAGCATAGCCAACTATTTGTTTGATTACGACAACGACACAGCCTTTACCTCGCCTAGCGCTATATGTAACGGAGCCAGCAGCAACTGCACCTGGAACACCACGCAACAAAACCAATGCGAAAATAATTCCCAATCGTGCTATCTCAGAGTGACTGTCACAGATGATAATGGCTTAACCAACAGCACATATATATTACTTGGATTTGACACCCAGGGACCGACGACAACGCTTGACAGGCCAAGAAACTTCGAGAACATCACCACCAATACTTTCACAGTCAATGCCACTTCCAGTGATGCAGAAATCGGAACAGTTCATACAGTAACATTTGAATACAGGCAGGACTCCTTAGAAGCTTGGGCCTATGCCTGCGACTCCACAACATCTCCTTATTCATGCACATGGGACGTTACTGGCTTGCCAGATGGAAACACCTATGAGTTCAGGGCATACTCCAATGACACTCTCGGAAACACAGGAAGCGCTGATGCTCACACCAACATAACCATAGACAGGACCCCGCCAGAAGTATATCTGGAAAACCCAGCCAACAATAATTTCACAACCAGCACCACAATAATATTCTACTACAACACCACAGACGCAACATCAGGCATTAGCAATTGCTCGCTAATAATAAATGGAAGCATAAACGCAACCAACACGACAATAACGGAAACACAAAGCATGAACTTCACAGTTGACCTAGCAGAAGGCTCATACACCTGGAGCATCAACTGCACTGACACTCACGGCAACACGAACAGCTCAGAAACAAGAAACATTACAATTGACACCACAGGGCCAACAACCACTCTGGACAAACCAGCCAGCTTCGCCAACATAATAGATGCTCTCAGTTACAGAGTCAATGCAAGCGCAACTGATGCAGGCATTGGCAATATAAGCACAGCCACATTCGAATACAGGAAAGGAGAAGCTGGCGCCTGGACATTTGCTTGCAGCGATAATGAAGGACCAGAATACAACTGCACCTGGGACCTGACAGGCTTTGAAGACGGAAACGATTACCAGGTAAGAGTGTGGGCAAACGACACCCTTGGAAACATCGGGCCATATGATACCCGCACCGATATAACCATTGACAATAATCCCCCGACTGTGACGCTGATATCCCCGTCGCAGCCATACACTGACGGAGACGGAAACCTCATCTTCAAGTACAGCGCAGAAGACACAGGCACAACAATATCCGACTGCAGTCTCATCTGGAACGGAAGCCTCAACCAGACCGAACCAGGGCCGATTGTTGAAGGACAAGAGTATCAGTTCGGGCTCAACAACATCACCGACGGAAACTACACCTGGACAATCAACTGCACAGACAGCCTCGGTCATGTTGGAACCGGAGGAATAAGAAACATAACAATGAACATCTTATACGTGATGTATGTGAATGTGACAATTGACAATGAGCAGTACGAAGTAGGAAACCAGGACGGAGAAGATGCAAACATAACCACCAACATAACAGACTACCTGGGCGGGCCAATACCTGATGCGAGCGTGACAAACGACATTATCCAGGTTTATAATTTATCAGAGCAAGTAGCTCCCTGGTGGGACACTGACTGGAAGCAAAGAAAACCAATTTACATCAGCAGCAGCGACAGCCAGAACAAAACCAACATCACTATTAGGATCAACATAACCGACCTGGGCGGCAATATAACGAGTTGTGTGAACGAGATAAGAGTCGCACACGTCACAAGCGGAGAAGTGCCTGTCAACATAATCGCAGGGGATAACTCTAATTACTGCTACATCGCTTTTAGAGCAGACGTTAGCGCAAACGCTAATAACGAGAACCATTACTTTGTGTACTACAACAATTCAGCAGCAGCCAATCCAGGATATGCAACATTCGCAGATTACTCCTACAACATATTTTTCGAGAACTTCGATGGAGTCGGATGGACCCTAATAACTAATGCAAATCCATCAACAGAATGCGCAGGTGGCTACGGCAATTTCAACAACTGCATAGCCTTTAGCACAAGCAGCGATTATGCAGCATCCAACTTCTCAACACAAGCAATACACACCCACATAAGCGGCGCATATACCCTAGTAATGGATGAATGGTCACCATGGAACGCATCCAGAGGGATATTCTATAACTTCAGCGCATTAACCGCATGCGGAGGAGACGCCTGCAACGATATCAAAGTCACAGGATACATGGCAACAGGCTCGGTAGACAACACAGCAGAATTCTGCAGAGTCTGGGCAAGAAACTCAACTACAACAACAACATACGTAACAATATACAACTGCATAGGGCCAAGCCCTGCGTGTGAATTCACAGGCACTGGTAATCAGATGCCAGTAACCACAGCAAACTACACATCCTTCAACCAAAACTTATCAAGCAGCTTAGGGCTAGGGATGTCAAGCTACATTGCAGTGCACATAGGCGGAAACGTGTCAGGAACAGGAGACGAATGCTACTATGAAGACATAAACATCACAGGACTAAGAAACCAATACCCCAACATAACAGATACTAGAGTAGGCACTCAGCAAAAATGGATTAACAGAAGTGCTAGCACCACCAACTCCAACGGCCAATGGAGCTACCTATTTGAAACATTCAACAACACCCCAGGAAATTACTCAACTGTGACTCTGGGACAGAAAACCAATTATACAGACACATACAGTTATACCTTCTTTGAACTAATACCTGACCAAACACCACCCAATGTCACACTCAACAGCCCGCCAGATGGCAGCGAAGCCAACAGCTCAGTAACCTTCACCTATTATGTGAATGACACTCTAAGCAGCATCACCAACTGTTCACTCATAATAGACGGAAACGTCGACGCCACAGAATACAGCATACAAGAAGGACCAGTGCAAAACTTCCGCCCCAGAATACCATTGGGAGGCTGGCATAACTGGAGCGTCAGCTGCATGGATCACTACAACAACACAGGAATATCCGAAAATTGGACCATCTTCATCAGACCACCAGACCTCGTGATAAACAGCGGCAACATCTCATTCAACAACACATTCCCTAGAGAAGGAGAGAATATAACAATAAACGCCACCATTTACAACTTGGGTGGCTCAGACGCAATAAACATAACAATACAATTCTGGCTTGGCGACCCTGACACCAACGGCGTCCAAATAGGAAACAACTTCACAGTCAACATCACTGAAGTAACAGGAGCCCAACCCAACATAACCCTCAACGTCAGTTGGATAGCTACAGGCCCGGGCCCTTTCAACTTCTACGTGGTAGTAGACCCGCCAACAGCAACCAATGGCAGCATCACAGAGCTCAATGAGACTAACAACAAGAACAACAAAACCATCCATGTGCCAGCTTACAACTACTTTAACGGCTATGTGCAGAACAGCTTCCACGTAGCAAACGCGCTTGAGCAATCATTCTATTATCATTTAAACGTAAGCAATGTCACAGGTAACATATTCGTCGCCGACGAAGAAAGCACAGTAACCTTCTCCTCATTACAAGCAATAGGCAGGGATACCAGCGACAACGTCGCAACCAATGACTTCAATGATACAGACACAGGACTCAACATGAGCCATTATAATGATTCAATCAGGAAAATATACACAGAAGACACAGACACGCCAAAAGCCACCAGGACGATGACCATCATGGGCCAGGAAATAAACAATGTTCCAATCATAAACAGCACCAGTGTAAACAGCTTTGTAACAGGCATACTCTGGGACATGAGCAACGGCAACACAGAATACAACGGAACACAGGACTTGGTGTTTGTAACGCAAATAAACGATACTCACATCGGAGCTTATGGCACATACGATTACGAAATAAGAGTTCCTACCAACCTGAAAAACTACAAAGGCGCAGGCACCAATGTAGCATTTTACTGGGAGATAACGCAGGCACTTAATTAGGATAATAAAAAGTCGCCAGTGCCACCCCGTCGGGGGCGACCCCCGTCACAGCAGCCATCGTACAACTCGTTTACTTTGTAAACATCGTTGCACTTGCTGTCGGCTGCGGCGACTTTTTTAACGTAGCTGGATTAAAGCATAAATTTTAAATACTACCAAGAACCAAGGAAAACAAAGAGAAAAGAGGTGAGGAAATATATTCGGCAAGCCAAAGAATAAGATAAAAGACTTCTTCGATAACAGTAAGAAGCTTATCCAGGCGCCAAAAGAGCTGCCAGAGATAAGAGCGCAGCCCAAGGCGATGCCAGAGCTTCCTCTTGTTTTGCCGAAACCACCGCTAAAAGAGCCGACGCCAGCTTCTTTTACATCAGTCCCAGAGCAGAAGAAAGAGTTCAAGTTGCCAAAAATCGAGCACCCTGCAATTCAACCCATTCCGCAGCCGCAGCCCAGAATAATCAAGGCTCATGATGATGATTTACGAAAATTCGAGGAAGCCATACAGAACATTGATATCAACATGATTCATAACGAAAGCCCAGAAGAAGCTGCCAGTACTGAAGCTGGGGATGAGCAGGGCTACTATAAGCCACACTCCATGGGCGAGGGATATTTCTCAGAAATAGAGCACTACATCAGGAACAAGGATGTTAATGAGATACTGGACGACGTGCTCAAAAAAGACTTCCTTACTGGAATGAAAGACTATCATGACACCAAGGCCCAGGGCAAACCCTTCTACATCCATACAGAAGACCTGAAAACCAAGCTGAAAGCCCAAATGGACGAGCTTAGAGGGCTGGAAGAGGAATGGCACGGCCTCAGGGCAAGAATCGAGGCAGAGGAGAAAAAAAAGAAGCAGGTAGAGCAAAGAATTGATGCAGAAAGCCAAGAGCTCAAGGACTTGTTCAAGCAAATCAAGGTTAACCAGCTTCTTGAGAAGGAAGCGTTTAAAGAGCATTATTTCAAGCTAAGGAACGGGCAGGAATTAAAAAGCCTTAACGACCTGAGAAAAGCTCTTAGCTACATGGCAGACGAGGAATTCAGCCATCACGCCAACCCTGAAAGGAATGACTTTGCAACCTGGACCAGGGAAGCCCTCCAAATGCCTGAATTAGCAGAGAAAATAAAGAATGCCAAGAGCAAGGAAGAGTTGCAAGAGGCTCTGAAAAATCCGCTGTAAAGGTTCTATTAAATTTTCTATAAAGACTAGCATTGAGTCCAACACCGCCCTAAAGTGGAAATTTCTTAAAAAACAAGGTGTTATGCGTCGCTGGGGGGCGCGCCCTCGGGCCAGCAGCATCATAAAAGAACAGAATCAAAAATTTCCAAGGCGGTGGACGAAATGTAATTTAGTTAGCATTGAAATTCAGAAACAAAAAAAAATCTTACTGCAGGTCTGCGTAGAAGTAATACGTGGTTCCTGCTGACGAGTCATTCTCAGCCACAATTAACTGGAAGTCTCTTGTTGAGTTTATCGTCGAGTTGCTATCATAGCCAAACAAGCTTTGCTCAATAAAAGTGCCATATAAAAAGTTTAGGTCTGTATTGTCGTAGAGCAGTAATTCCTGGAAAAAAGCAGTGTCGTCTGCAGGCTGGGATGTGCCGTTAACATAAGTAGCAGTTGCTGAGCAAGAGTCACTAGCTATATCCGAGGGACCGCTCATGGCCATGGCATCATGCTCTGTCCAATTGAATGTGTTGTTGATATTATCAGCGGCAGTGCTGCTCATGCCAAGAAAGTCTTGTTCTGCCAAGATAGTGCTATCATTAGCGCACAACACGTTATCCCAATTCACACTGTCATTCCTACTGGCAAAAATAAATCCGCCCAAGGTTGAAGCGTCAAACGGCCATTCATAAATGCTCCAGCCGCCAGAATTCCTCAAGACAAGCTTACCTGAGATGTTTCCGACATATGCCTTCCAAGAACCATCTTGCAGCGTAGCGTCAATTGTCATCGTAACAATAACGCCACCAGGGTCAGCCCTGCCATCTGGTGTAGATGTATAGTTCTCGCTGCTTATAAAAGTCGTGTCAGCACCACCAGGAATTCCAAAGCTGAAATGAATAACTAATGAAACATAAATAAAAAGGCCCAGGAGCAAAAGTATGAGCCTGAATCTCTCGCTAATCTTCTTCACTATGTCACCTCGAATTGTAAGCGTAATAATAATTTATAAAAAAAATAATTTATAAAAATTATAAAAAATAATTTAAAAGGGGTTGCTCCCTTTTCTCCTCTGGCATTATTCTATCTCAGCCCAGAAGTAATACGGTGTTAGTGTATCTTCCTGGCCGTCTTGGCCGTTTTCTGCCACCATGAGCTGGAAGTCGTGCGGCCTGCCGTCAAAGCCGTTGATGTCAGCGCTAAGGTCTACCTCATTGTTTTCAATGATAGTGGTGAAAATCAAGGCATCATTGTCTGTTAACAATACATTCTCGAAGTCACCGTCAACTTTTTGTGAGCCCAAGGTGTAGGTGTTGGTTGCAGGGCAGGTGTTGGCTGTTATTGTTACGGTTCCTACTCTGAACTCTAAGTTGGTGTCATCTGTGAATGTCTCGTTAATGCCGTCTTCATCATCATCCTGGATGCCGAAGCGTGATTCTGCTTCATCAACATTGAAGTTGCCTGCTGAGCCGTCAAACTCAAAGCAGCTTATTTCTAGCCATCCGATTGTAGTGTTGGGTGAGGCATAAATCTCTCCTTTAGGCTCAAGAGTAGTCCAGTTGTAAAAAACATAGCCCAAAGAGTCTTCCAAGGTTAACACACCTGTGATGTTTCCGTAGAAGCCTGCCCAAGCCTTGGTGGTTGAGATGGTTGTCAGGTTGATTTCAGAAACATTACCTGCGGCCACCCATTGGGTTGTGTCAGATGTGTTTGAAATAGTAGGCCTGGATGAGGATACATTTTCAATATACCTCACAGGGTATGGCATGTCAGAGTCAGCCAGTACAAATACTGTCAGTAGGCTCAAGATGGCTAAAAAGCCCAATATAAAGATAGTTGTATTTTTTCTATTATTCATTTTTTCACCGTTGCAAGTTTTTAAATAAAGCTCAAATAAATCGCAAGCTTATAGGCAACTAATAGCCTTTTATCCATACTAATAGCTATACTTATATTTAAATGTTTCGTTTTAAAAAAAGAAAAAAGCCTAAGCCAATCATGTTCATATCTAGAATTATCTTCAAAAAATAATTTTAAAACAAAAAATTAAGGGCTAATAGCTGAAAACACAACAGTACCATTACACACGCCAAAAGGATTAGTCGACACGTTAATATGAATTCTCCAATACGTCGAATTCGTCATCAAAGTATCATGCAAGGTCTGCTTCTCTATCTTAAGCCCGGGAATAGTAACTGATGAACCTGTTATTGGAGTCATATCATCATAAATGGTTGCAGAGCTAAGGTCATACCTCTCGTTAGGTAAGGTTATGTTCCTCTGGGCGCAAAGCATTGCAAAGCCAGCGCCTATGGTTGAGTCATTACCTCCAAAACCATAAACGCTCACATTCATAGGCACATTGCCGAAATTAGTCACATTAGCAGAGATTGCCTCTGTCGAAGTCTCAGTAACTGCTAGCTGGCCGAAATCAATCACATTTGTAACATTCAAAGCCAAGAGAGCTGAAATCGTCGCATTTCCATAATCATTATCAGTCTTAGCATAGCTATCATTGGCTGTCACATTTGCTCTCCAAGTCCCATTATTAGCATAATACCATACGTTAAAAGAGCAAGTCCAGTTAACTAGGTATTGACCATCATTACTGCTTTGAGAACAGGTGGTGTTGGTGTAGTGAGTGTTGTTGTCGTCAGGGTCATCGCTTTCATTCAGATAATAATAAAATGTTCCGTTCACCATGTTGATATCATTCCAGCCATTATAATCCCTCAGCCTGACTGTGCAGTTAACTGTCATCGTCGAGCCAGCAGCTAAAATAATTGCCTGACCATTAAAACAACTCACATTGAGAATCTCAGGATAAGCATTCGTAACATTCACAGTCGTCTTAACGCTGAAATTCTGATAATTAGTGCCTGCTCCCCAGCTCGTAACCAGCGCGCCTTTCAAAATTATGAATAGAAATAAAAAGATTCCGCTAGTAAGTAGAATCCTATTCCCCCACCTATTCCAAAAAGAAGTTCTGAGTTTTCTGGAAAGTATCATGATCCATTTCATCAAATCACCAGCTTAAATTAAGAGCCAAGCTCCAAGTAAAAGTAGTACGCTGTACCTGTCTGATCAGAGCTGTTCTCAGGTACAATTGCCTGGAAGTCAAAGGTGCCGCTTGTTGTGGCATTATCATAACCTCGTTGGTCATTATTTATGATTGTTGCATAGACAAGACCCAACCCTACTGTATTATACAACACCACCTCCTGAAAGATAGAGTTATTGTAGGGAGTCTGCTGCGTATCATTAATCCAGAGGGCAGTGTACGGGCAGGAGTTGGTTGCAAAGTTATTGTCGCCAGTTGAAAACGCTGTGTGGTTGGTGCTGTTGAAAGTGTTGTTGATACTATAAATATCTGAGCTACTCATCCCAAAGAGCTGCTGCTCAGTATCCATGAGGGTGTCGTTTGCACAAACTATTGTTCCTAAAGAAAAACTAACCGAGGAATTCCTTGAGATGTACACCTCTCCTGTGATTGAAGTACCAAGGGGCCATTCGTAAATGCTCTGGTTATTGGCATTCTGCAACACATATTTTCCTGAAACATTTCCGACATAAGCCTTCCATGAAAAAATCTGCTGCTCCAAACTCATACTCAAAGAGATTATTCTACCTCCAGGATGGGTTTCACTCCCTGGCGTCAGGTTTGCCCTCGTAGTTACAACTTCTCCTGACAGCGTAGCTCCCTGCGGCGCAGCAGCATTGGCAAAATATAATGATAAACCTCCAACTAATATTAATATTAGTATGTAAAAAGCCAAAAATCGGTTTAGCTTGGAGGTTGGTTTTTTAGTCATCATCATATCACCTTTTGCTGGTTTGCCTGCTCCTGTCAATATCCTTTTCATTCAGTTGTTCAATTCACTCATTAGTTCTGTTGTTGTCGATTATTCTCTTAACTTAGCTCTATGTAAAAGTAAAGGTCTGTTGTTGCTGCACTATCTTCCTCTCCTACCAATAGCTGGAAGTCGTGAGTGACTCCGTCAAAACCTGTTGTAGTCTCATTGATGAGAGTTGTGAAAACAGGGTTTCCATCGCCGCTAGTGTCTGCCAGCAAAATCTGGTAAAATGTTGTGGCATCTTTTCCAGTGTTAATGTAAGCATTGGTAGTGTTGCATGCGCTTAATGCTGTTCCTGCAACTGTAATACCTGGATGAGTTGCAACTGTATAGGTCTGGTTGATCCGGTCTGCGTCAGTTGGAACTATACCTAATGCAGTCTCCAGATTCGCGATTCCAGTCGCGCCTATACATGCAATTGTTGACCAGTCAACTGAGCCTGATGTTGAAGCAAACACTTCACCAGCTATGGCGTTAAGCCCTTCCCATTCGTAAAACACATCTCCTGCGGCGTTACTCAAGGTCATGTTACCACTCACCTCTCCGTAGAAGCCTGCCCAGTGATCTGATATGGCCGTGCCTGTGATGTTTAGCTGGGTAACATTACCTGACTGGACAGCCAGGGATGCTGTTGAATCATCGCTAAAGTTTGCCCTGCTAGTCTCTCCAGCGGCAATGCTGGTTGCTCCCTGCACTCCAAAAACAGATGTCATGCCTGCATAAAACAAGCCGACTACTATCATTAACAACACAACTTTCTTCAAATAAACAATCTTATCCATTTTCTCTTTCCTCCGTGACTTTTCTAATTTTTTTCTAATTGAAATTCTATCCTCCAGTCAATTCTTCTTTTTGCTGCACTATGCTGGAAGGATCATAAAGCGTGTAGAATTTTGACTGGCTTGCCTTGGCTATTTTTTTCCATTCTGACTTGGGCTTGAAATTGAAGGATACTGTCTTTGAAACTCCGTCAGGGTTTTTGATTGAAAGCTTTTTCAGCCCTTTCCTTGTTTCTGGCTTGTCTGATAATATTATTAGGCTAAGATCAGAAAAGCTTGAAGTGTCAAAGAGCAGGGCATCACTCTCGCCAAGCTCATCTTCTATCTGCCAGAAAGCCTTTTCTAGGAAGTAATGGATTTGCGGGTTGTCAAGGAACCATATCTTTAGTACAACCTTGTTGTATTCGCTTAATTTGAACAGTTTTTTCTCAACAAAGTCCCGGGAGCTGGTGATTAAGAAAGAATGATTTCCAACCAGAGAGTAAAGCAGCCTTGGCTGCCCCTTGTCTCTGTTGGAAATCCTCTTACTCTGGACAAGGCCGGCCATCTCTAGAAGGCGGAGCTGCTGGCTGATGTTCGCAACAGAGGTGTTGGATATTTTAGCCAGCTGTATAGGGGATTTTGCTCCTGAGGATAGTATCTTCAGGATGTCCCATTTAGAGGCCGTAAATAATGTTTCTTGTTCCATTTTGTTTTTGTGTTTTTTGCTTGCAACGGTGTTTTATCATAAGCCAACTTCTGAAATTTTTAGACGACAGGAGTTGGTTCTGGGCTTCTAGTATTGGTTTGATAATTTTTGTACTTCTAGTATTGTTTTTTGGCTATTGAAAGCCTAATGTCGCCCCTAATATTTAAATGTTTCGATTTTTAATTAAGTACTGTGCTTAATTAATCTATAAATTAAGAAAACAAAGCAAATACATTAATTAATTAAAAACTGAATTAAACGCTTAGAAAGGATAAAAATGAAGAATTCGATGATTACAATGAATAAAAAGAAAAATTTAAACGAATTTAACCTAGCTCTGCGTAGAAGTAATAAGGCGTTGATGTGCTGCTCGGATCATCAGGAACAATCATCTGGAAGTCATAAACACTCAAATCAAACCCTGCCTTGTTATCATTAAGGATGGTGGCAAACACCAAGCTTGTGCCGTCTGACAACAACACTTCCTGGAACGTTGCGTTTTCAGCAGGAGCCTGGGTCGTGTCATTGATGTAAGTGGCTATTGCATAGCAAGTGCTGTTCAGGATTGTGCCAGTCCCGCCTATCACAAAGGACTGGTGCCTTTGCTGCGTAAATGTCTTGTTGATGCTATCGTCGCTGCTGGAGTTGATGTTCAGGGTAGTGTCCTCGCTTGTTATGTTTGTTCTGTTCGCGCAGGTTAATGAGCTAAATGTAATGGTGCTCCTCGCAGTGTAAACTTCGCCCTGAACATTAGTCAATGCCCAGTCATAAATCGTCATGTTGTTTGCATTGTCCAAGGTCATCTTGCCTGTGACATTTCCAACATATGCCTTCCATTTGCTCGTCTGAGAGCTCACGTTTAGTGTGATTGTTGTGAATGAGCCTCCTGCGGCTGTGTGCGAGTCTCCTTGCCTTATTGTAGCATTTTCAGTGTAATTATAAGTTATTGTGACCCCCTGTGGCAAAGCTTTTACCTGAGACTTGTTCACGAGTGCAATCATCATTATCACTAATATCAGTATGAAAATAATGCAGCTCTTTCTCAGTCCTGAAATCATATTATTATTTCTCATCTTGTTTCTTCAATGCTCTGGAATAAAGCGTCCAGATTGTCCTCTGGTCTTTTTTGAGTAAGCGTGCGATCTCAGCGTAGTTCATGCCGAGGTTTTTGAGAAAGCTCACAATGGATTCAGATGCGCTGAGTTTTTCATGTTTGAAAATGCTGAGAGGAATGTGCATCTCTGTTTCGTCTATGACCAGCTGTTTTTTCTTGGCGTGGTTATATGCTGCCCAGATGGTTTTTGTGTCCTTGTTAAGAAGCAATGCTATTTTCTTGTTTTTGAATCCCAGATTCTCTTTCAAATACTTTATAATCGCCTGCAATGGGGTGACTGGGTTCTGGAAGATGGTCACTGGCAGGTATGTCTCGCCCTGGTGTTTTAAGTTCAAATAAAAAACAGAGGGGATTTCGCTAGTTTCGCATTCTTCTGAGAGCTGGTTTTGTATTGTCTGGCCTGAGAAATTGTAGTTCAAGCTCTCGCTGTTTATCAAAAAACCCTGCTTTTCCATGAAATAATACCTATTTGTAAGTATTAGTTTATAAGTATTATCATTCTTAATAATATATTTAACTTATATGTAAGTAGTATAATCTAATTTTGTAAGTATAATATATCTTTATCCGCATTTGTCGCAAAATTCGCTCGCTAAGCGCTCGCTCTGCGCCAAGTTTGGGCAAAGATTTTTTTAACAAATAACTCCAGCTCCCCGTAGGGGGCAACTCCCTCTTTCGTTTGCGCGTTTTAACGGATTCACGCCCTCACTCAAAGTGGCGCTAAATTTTTTTGCGACAAACTCTATCAAATCAAAAGGTTTATATAGGACAAATCTAAAAAACAGAAGTCTAGGAGGTTGGTGATGAAAAGGGATAATAACTCTAGCAAGCAGGTTATATTCCTATTGGGCTTGATATTCCTTTTATTTTCATCTGCAATGGCCTCTGCCCAGCCAGATGTCGTGGTTGCTAACTCTGCTGACTGGAGAGATGTTTATTCAACTCTGCTGTATGCTAATCTTCTCGGCTCTTCAAGTTATTTCTTGACCAGCACGCCGCACGGCCCCATCCTGCTTTTTGAAATCCCAGGATCCAGCACCATCCAGGTAATCACTTCTGCAGACAGGCCCTTTGTGGTGGGCTATGAAGCACTCATTAGAAGCAAGGGCTATCCTAATCCTGAGGAGCTTGTTTTTGAACAGGCGAACCTAGAGCTGGCTAAGAAGCTTCCTGACATTACCAAGTTCATCATCCTGGATGACTCTTATGGCTATAATGCCTTGGCAGTTGCTCCTTATGCTGTCAAAGACAAATATTATGTCTTGTTTGCAAGCGACAGGAACATAGGAGATATTGCCTCTTTCTTGTCTGGAAAAAAAGTAGATGACATCATCATTTACGGGCAGGTTGACAGGGGGGTAAGAACTGCTTTAGCCCAGTACACGCCTGAGATTATTAACAGCGCGAATGGGAGCAGGTTTGAGAATAATATTATGATTGTTGACAAGTACGCAGAACTAGGAAGCATAAAACAGGTGATTCTTACTAATGGCGAGTTCATTGAAGCCAGCATGATGACTGGCCGCGAGCCTGTGCTTTTCATTGGCAAGGCTAATGTTCCTGATGAAATACGGGATTACATAAAAGCCAAGGGCATTCAGATCGGCGTACTAATTGGTAATGAACTGATTGGCTCTGCAACAACCATCAGGCGCCAGCTAGGCATTAGCGTCTTTGTTAAGTTTGCTAGGGGCTCAAGGGTTCCAGGCGGAACTATTAATCCTGTCGAGGACCTTGACAGGTTTCCCATGCCGAGCTACCAGCTTAGCATGACGATCGTTTCAATAATTTATAACAAAGCCACAGGCATGCTTGAAGTCACTTACCAGAACAATGTTGAGCTTGCTGCTTATTTCAAGTCCACCATCACCATCAAAGGGCAGGATAATGCGACCATTGGTGTTGTTGGAGACCCACAAATTGTATTTATTGACGGCGGAGAAACAAAAACTACAAATTACACCATAGATTTAACTGAAGCCTTAGCAAATGGCAACCTTACCGGCGACATATACACCATATATGGAGAATCAAAGACTTCTCTTGAGCAGGCGCTCAGGGGCATATTCAGAATTGAAACCATCACTGTGAAGGATGACGCTGACATCAAAATCGTCGACCTGGTCTATGATAAGAGCAGAGGCAGGTTCCTTGTAACCATTGAGAACATAGGCAACGTGGATGTTTATGTTGACGTTGAGATGCAGGACTTATGGGTTAATGGCGAATACCTCACTGTGAGCGCTGATGGAATAGAAAAAATAGAAGCTGGCAAGAAAAAGGTTATTGCTATCAAGATCAAGCTTGAAGACGAGGATTTGGAAGATTCTAAGAATGCTGAGCTTACTGTGCACGCTGTTTTTGGCGAGAGAAAGCACGCCCTAGTCAAGAGCAAGACTGCAGTCTTTGAATTGAAGTTCAAGAAGGCAGAAATATGGTCATACGTCACAGTTGCTGTGATTATAGTCCTCTTATTGTTACTCATACTCTTCTTAATCAGGAGAGGCAAGCGATGCCCAAGATGCAAAACCATGAACAAGAGAAGCGCTCATTATTGCAGGAAATGCAGCTATGAATTCAAATAGTTCATCAGGATTATTTGAAACTTGAGAGCCATGACGCGCAGAGAAGAGGTTTTTGAAATTCTAAAAAATGATAAGAAGAGCGCACAAGGACTTGCCAACCTGTTCAAAGTCGAAATGACTGAAATACTTGAGGACCTTCAGCACCTCGCAAAATCTGTAAAGCCTGATTTTGAGCTGAGAATGATACCTGCCAGTTGCAAGAAATGCGAATTTGTATTCAAGGAACGAGACAAGGCCAAGGCTCCGACCAAGTGCCCAAGGTGCCGCTCAGAATGGATACAAGCGCCGCTATTCTTTATGGAGAAAAAAAGATAAAGTTCAAAATTTCTCAAAAAGTCGCCAGTGCCACCCCGCAGGGGGCGACCCCCATCACAGCAACCACAGTGCAACTTGTTCACTGCGTAAACTGCGTTGCACTTGCTATAGGTTGCGGCGACTTTTTGAATGCTCTTAAAAATAATACCAAAACTTTTATTAAGGGTAATAAAATTCATTCCCTTAGCGCACCGGTGGTCTAATGGCTACAACCCTGAAAAACGGTTGCCAGAAATGACTGCGGCCTTCCACTAGGAAAACTAGAAGTAAGCCGTATATCCGAGTTCGAATCTCGGCCGGTGCATCAGGTTTTTTGCATCTCTGGCCAATTAAAACTTTCACCAGTTCTGGTTGACTATCCGTACTTTTATGTTTTCATCGTGTTTAATTCCTAGTTCGCTTATTTGCGTTTCTTCCCCTATTCGTGTTGCGCTTTCTAATGTTGCTGTGCCAAGAACATTGTAGTCATATTCTTCTTTTGCAAGCTTATCAAGGGATTGATTCGCATAAGTCGTCATCGGTTTATACGTAAACTGATTATTTCTGAAAGAAAGTATCTGAACGATGTCTATTTGATTGTCACGCCTAATTATTTCTACACGATAAGTCTTGTGATCAAGTTCTTGTTGCGTAATTGCTTGTTTGTACCCAACTTCGTATCCTTTTTTTAGATCCATATTGTTTCCTGTTTGGTTGCTTGCATAAAGCAATGCGCCAATAACAAGTGCGCTGGAAATGATTTTGGTGATTTCTGGTGCTATTTTCATTTTAAAACCTCCTTTTGTTACTTTTATATGATAGTAACGTAAAGCTTATATATTAATTTATGTTGTAAATATGTTTACGACAATGAATAGAGAGAAATTAGAATATTTAGGACTATCTAAAAACGAGGCGAGAATATATCTTTCTCTCCTTGAATTAGGCGAGGCGCAAGCAGGAAAAATAAGCAAATCAATCCAGATGAATAGGCCGGCAACTTATGATGCTCTTGATCGACTCATGGAAAAGGGTTTGGTGAGCTATCATTTATCCGCGAATAGAAAGGTTTTCAAACCAGCCTCTCCAAATGTTCTTAATGAACAACTAAAAGAACGTCAAGAAATAATTCAGGAAATACTTCCTGAGCTTAATGGGTTGTTTTATGGCTCTAGAGCAAAGGAAGAATCTGAGGTTTTTATCGGTAGGAAAGGAATAAAGTCAATACTCAGTGACTTGTTGTTGTATAAGAAATACGTTGCCTTTGGTTCATCAGGAAAGTTCTTAGACATTATGAAACATGATTTTATTGCGTTTCAGAACAGAAAAAGAGAGCTAAAGATTGACTCGCGGATAGTTCAAGCAGAATCTGCCAGAAAAAATATGGAATTAAGAAAAGTTGCATATGCGAGTTTTAAGTATTTGCCAGAGTCATTAGCATTGCCAGTGACTATTATAGTGTATGGGATGAAAGTAGCCATCTTGAGCTGGGGGAACACGCCGATGGCAACACTGATAACGAGCGAACCAGTGGCCAAATCATTTCAACAATACTTTGAAGAGCTGTGGAAAATGGCAAATAAGTGAAAATCAGAATAACTTTTGCATTTGCAGAGAGTATAAGCATCTAAAAGCCTATAAAACCAAAAACTAATTAAATCAATATTCTCATCTATGGGCATTATGGCTAAAACCAAGAGCAAAGGCTCAATCCTTGTGATATGCTCTCACTCTGATGACCAGATAATCGGTGTTGGGGGGGCTATTGCTAAGTACGCCAGGGAAGGTTATGATGTTCATACCATAATACTGTCTTTTGGCGAGGGAGTGAAGCCTCACATCAGGAAGGATATTGTCTCCAAGGCAAGGATTAAGGAGGCCCAGCGCGCAGACAAGATTATTGGCGGCAAGGGTGTTATCTTCATCGGGCTTAAAGAGAACCGTTTTGAAGAGGATTTTGAGAAGCGGGGGATGGCTGAGAATTTCAAGAAGATAATCGCAAGCATTAAGCCTGTCAAGATATTCACGCACTCTGCTGATGACGCTCACAGGGACCACAGGGCTAGTTTCAGAATTGTGTTCAAGACGTATAAGCAGATGAAGTTGAAGGCTGACCTTTACACATTTGAGGTTTGGAATGTTATTAATTTTAAGAAGAGGAACAAACCCAAATTGGTTGTGGATACTTCTGACACTTTCAACATCAAGATAAAGGCGCTCAAGGCTTTTAAGAGCCAGATTAACTTGTCCACATTCTATAATTACCTTGTGCTGAATAATTTCCTCTTCTTCCTAATATATATAAAGGATGTGCTGAACGGCATCAAGCACAACACCAAGTATGCAGAGGTTTTTTACAAGATAAGATGATACAAGGTAATATTATAATATGATAAGATGGCGCGTGAGTTGTGATGGAAAAACCAGTTGAAATAAAAGAGAAGGATAAGAGTGAAGCTGTTCATGGTAATTCTAAGAAGAAGCTTCTTATTGCTACTGATAACTTCCTGCCTAGGTGGGACGGCATCTCGCGTTTCTTGTCAGAAATAATACCCAGACTCAAGGACAAGTACGACATCACCCTTATTGCCCCTGATTTTGGCCCTTATGACACTGGTTGGGGGCATGCTGTGCGAATCATCAAGATCCCTGTCCAGAGCTTCAGAGTGGGTGATTTTAATCCTGCAAAGATAGAATCAGGTATTATAAAGAGAGAAGTAAAAAAGGCAGATATTGTTTTCTCCCAAACTATAGGACCAATTGGCTTTCTTACCATAAGGGCTGCCAGGCATAATAAGAAAAAAGTAATCTCCTACATCCACTCAATTGAATGGGAGCTTGTGACCAGAGCTATGGGCTTGACTTTTTTAAAGAAATACCTGAGCATCTTCACCAAGTGGATTGTGAGGAGGATTTACAAGAAGTCTGACCTGCTGATTGTGCCTGCTGAGAGCATTGGTGAGATGCTTTCATGGCAGAAGATTAACACCAAGAAAAAAGTAGTGCATCTTGGTGTGGATACAAAAAAATTTGTTCCTCCTCATATGAAAGGAGAGGCTAAGAAAAGTATTGGATTAGACCAAGGCCTGTTTATAATCGGAAACCACGGAAGAATTGGAAGGGAGAAGGACTTGCCCACTCTTCTGAGAGCATTCATTATCGTGAAGAAAACCTATCCTAAAACTGCTTTATTAATACTGGGCGAAGGAGTTGAGGGCATTAAGAAAAAGCTTTCCAAGGTTGACGGAGTGATTCTGCCTGGCGCAACGAATAATGTTATTCCATATTTACAAGCAATGGACATTTACTGCCTGCCAAGCCTCACTGAGACTACCAGCCTCGCAACCCTTGAAGCCATGGCCTGCGGAGTGCCAGTGATTGCCACCAAGGTAGGATTTGTAAGGGACTATATCAAACCGCACATTAACGGCTTGTTCTTCAAGGAAAGGAATTCTTACGACCTTGCAAGGCAGCTGATGTTCCTGATGCGCGAAGAAGCCCTGCGAAAAAAGATAAGCCTGGAAGCAAGGAAGACTGTAGAAAAGGAGTTCAACTGGGACAAGACAGCCAAGGAGATAGAAGAGACTATTAATGAGGTTATTGAGAAGTCTAGCGGCGAACAAGAAAGATGATATAAAAAATGATGTCTCCACTGTTAACTACTGAAAATTGAAGGTGTCTATATCCAGTCTATCAAATTCGTATAATTTTTTGTTTAGTGCATCATACCAAGAATTTTCATAAATATTTTTGGTTTTGAGATTCAACAGGTTCTTTTGATGAATGTATACATGAGATCTGTGAGGTTTTCCATGATAATAATTTAATACCCATTCCTCTTTGTCCTGAATATAATCATTTTGCAATCTGACTTTCATTTTTGCAACAAGATAATCCAACAGAATCTCTTCTAAAATATAGTTTACTGTTTGTTCATTTATTTCTTTCCCAGCAGATTTTATATCTAATTCAACATATTTTTGGAAGAGCTTATCTTTAGAATATATCTCCTTAATTTTTTTAAAAAAAGCGGTGAAGTTTTCACAGTTTAGAATCATCTGACTCCATGTTGTAAAACTATAGGCTGAAGGGATGATGTAAACATTCTTACTTACCAGTCTTATAAATGCTTGCTTGTGTTGTTCCATTAAATTCTCGAATTTTCTCTTTAATAGATAGGCCGGCTCGCAAGAGTTCATGTATAAGCCGTCACTGTAGCTAAAAACCGCGCCAACACAAGACTTGGTAATTTTCTCAATCAGGTATTCTTCAGTTTCAAAGCATTTTTTTGAAGATTGTTTAGAATGGATAAGAGGCATGGATATTCCTAGAACAGCAATACCTTTAGTTCTTGGAAATTTGTTAATATCATAAAACTCATTAATTCCAAGCTGCTTATTATTCTTGTCCGGATTCATAAGGCTCATCTTTTAAATCAAGTATAAATATTTAATTATTTTGATAAACAGCAAAGATATATGAGAAGGAGTTCAACTGGGACAAGACAGCCAAAGAGATCGAAGAGACTATCAATGAGATGATTAAAGAATAACTAACGGGCTTCATCCAACATCTCACTTTCGCTCGCCTTCAGCAGTTTCGAATGCAATAATTCTTTAGAAAGATGAGGCTGCCTGCCCGATGGGCGCAACCCCGCAACGCCTTTGATTAATTATCAAAAGGCATTCGACCCGATGGGCTGAAGAACTTTTTGGATGAATCCGATTAATGAATAATAAAACGCAGCAATAAAGATATTAACCCGCAGAGAATTGTTCCCCAGCAGATGTCAACAATTGTTAATTTTAGCGACCATTTCTTGATTATCGCGTAATTAGTTAAATCATAAACGCCGTAGAGAATGAATCCAAAGGCTGCGCCCCAGATAAAGCTGATGATCGCGGACTCGCCTATTATTAACGGAAGGACAAAAACCACCATTCCAATGACCATGAACAGGTAAACTATGAATGACGGCAAAAGCCTTGGCTTGAGAGCATTTCCTTTCTTCCTTGCTAATGAGCCTAATTCTTTCTTGTAAAACGATGCCATAATCTTGCCGAGAAATACGTAATCAAGTATTATTAACGCTAGAATAATTATTAGAACCTTGAAATCAAAATATATGTTCATTTTACTAGAGAATGGTGCAATTTTTGAGTGAAATAGACTGAACCCTGTCCGAGAACTAATGTGAATTTTATTCCTTGATGGTCAAGATAATATTCCAAGCCATTTACTTTCCTGACTTCTGATTCAAGGTTGTGAAAAACTGCATTACAAACTCGGCTAAAATCCTCATTAGACAAACCTTTAATTTTTTTCCTCTTGTACATCAAATCAATTTGGCTGATAAAACCATGCCTTTTTATTATGTGTATCTTCTCTTTAAATTCAGAAGAATTAAAATAGGCTGTGTTCTCTTGGTTCTGTTTTTTTAAATAATCCGCAGCACAACTAGCTAAATCTTGCATATCCATTGGTATATCAAACTCATTTAAATATTTTGTTAGAAGCGGATTAAGGGCAGATCAAAAATGAAGTATGAGCCTCCATAATGATTTTTTATATCTTCAGGCTCGTTACCTTGCTTATGCTGTCCTGGTCCATGCTGACGCCATAGAGGTTGTCTGCTTCGCTTATGACTGCGTCGTTGTGGCTGATAATGAGGTACTGAGCATTCTTGCAGTAACTTCGGATAAGTTTTGCAAATTTCTCTGAGTTGTGCTTGTCAAGTGCTGCGTCCACCTCGTCCATTATGTAGAAGCTGGCTGGTGCGTATTCCTGCACTGCGAATATGAAGGCGAGCGCTGTTAATGTTTTTTCTCCTCCGCTAAGGCTTCTGATGTCCATGAACTTAGTGCCTGTGAGCCTGACTTTTATGGTCATGCCTGCCATGAACAGGTCTTTGTCGTCTTCAAGCTCAAAGAAGGCTTCTCCTTTTGCGCTTAGCGTTGTGAATATTCTCTTGAAGTTCTCGTTCAGAACGTTGTATGTCCTCATGAATAATTCTTTTTTCTTGCCGTCAATCTCATTGATCATCACGAGCACGTCTTCTCTTTCTGAGCCTAGCTTGTCCTTCTTTTTGATGAGCTCCTTGTATTCTGTTTCTGCCTTCTCGTAAATCTCCAGTGCTTTCATGTTCACAGCGCCTATGTCTGAGACCATTTTTTCGAATTGGCGTATCTCTTTTTCTATGTCCTCGTCGCTCTTGTCCTTGAATAATGGGACGCCTTCGTACTGCTTGAACTCTTCTTCCAAGCCTGCGATTTCTGCTTTGATAGCTGCGTTTTCCAAGCCAGTCTGGTTGTTCCTTTGCTCGTATTCGCGCATGGTGTTGTCTTTGATCATGATTTCTCCTTCTATCTTGTTGTTCTCGTCGCTAAGCTTGGTTCTCTTGGCGAACAAGGCTTTGAACTGGACGTAGAACTGGGCTTGGTTCTTTTCTTTCTCTTTTAGCTCTGCTTCCTGGGTTTTTACCAGTTCCAGGATTTCTTTCTTTTCCTTTTGGAAGTCTGCTTTTTCTTTTTCGTGCTGCTTGAGTATTTGCTGGATCTTGCCTCCTTCTGGCCCTAGTATGGTGTTGAGCTGGCTCTCATTGCTCCTAATCTCAATTTGGAGCTTGCTTATCTCTTCTTTGAGCTCTGCCTTTTTCTGGTCGAAAGAGTTAAGTTCAGCGAGCAGCGCTGGGCTTCTTAGTCTCGTAAGCTCTTCTCTCAGCTTTTGCTTCTGCTCTTTTAGCTGGGTTAGCTCTTTGTTCTTGTCTATGAGCTCTTTTCTTATCTTCTCTGATTCTGTCTCAACATTAGCCAACTCTCCTGCTATTTTCTCTTTTTCTTTCTTGTCAGCGTCAAGGTCTGCTGAGTCGAGGTGCAAGGTCTTCTCGAGCTTGATGACTTCTGCTTCGAGCTCTGCTTTTTCTTTTCTGAGCTCCTCAATCCTTGTCTCGTTGTTCTTCTTCTTGACTTCTAGGTTGGCTATGACGCTGGCCAGGTCCTTGATCTCTTTTTCCATCACTACGAGCTTCTCGTTTATCTCCTTGTCTTGGAATCCTATGCCTTTCTTTCTCTGCCTGAAACCTCCCTGCATTGCTCCGCTCGTTTCCACAAGGTCGCCGGTCAGGGTTACCATTCTTTCCTCGCCCACTCCGACTTTCCGTGCAGTCTCTACTGTATCTACGACAAGCGTGCTTCCGAAGACGTACTCGAACACCTTCCTGTATTTCTCTGGGAACGTTACAAGGTCGATGGCTAAGCCTATCACTCCCTGCTTTTCTATCTTTCTTAAAGAATCCCTGACTTCTCTGGGTTTGAGCTTGTTGAGAGGCAGGAATGTGGCTATGCCAAGCTTGTTATCTTTTAGGTATTTGATACACTTGGCTGCTACTTCGTCTGTTTCCACCACTATGCTCGCTAATCTTGGGCCTGCTGCAACTTCCAATGACAGGGCGTATTCCTCTTTTACCTCGCCGAGCTCTGAAACAGTGCCTATAACTCCTTTGAGTGTGCCCTTGGCTTTCAGTTCAAGTATTTTTCTTAGGGCGAATCCTCCTTCTAATGATTCTCGTATGCTAACTGAGCGGGCTCTTAATCCTGACTCCTCTTCTTTTTTAGCAAAGAACTTTTCACGCGCCTCTTTTATCTGACCTGCCAGGCTTGAATCATAATCCAACGCTCTGGTTAGTTCTGCTTCCTTTTTTTTCAGCTCTTCCTTGTAAGCTTTGAGCTTTTCAAGCGCTGCCTTGCTCTCTTTCTCAATTCCTAAAACTTTTTCTATCTTGTCGTCAATTGAATGAATTTTTAGCTCCAGCCTATCTTTTTCACGGAGGAGCTCTTGCTGTTTCTCCCTAAGCCTATGCACTTCTTCCTGGAGCGCGTCTGCTTTCTTGTCAATATCAGCAACATCAGTGTCTATTTTCTGGGCGTCTTCGAGCTTGTTCTTTTTCCTGAATTCAACTATGCTTTTCTCCACGAGAGCGAGGTCTTTCTCATTGCCTTTTATCCTACCCTCGATTTCCTTCTTGTTCTTCTCAAGCACAGCTGTCTTCTCGAGCAGTTCCTTGTAATTGTTGCCTAGCTCTGCTGTCCTGTCCTCAATCTTTTTTATCTCTCCTTCAATGGTCTGCGTTCTCTGCTTGTTCAGTGCAATATTCACTTTGAACTTCTCTATTTCCTTGTGAATCATGACTTGCTCTTTTTCTCCTTTCTCCTCTACTTCCTTGTTGATGTCCTCGATTTCCTTTTTCTTCTTTGCAATGGTTTCTTTGAGTTTCTCAACCTCTTTTTTCAATGATTCAATCTTCTTGTTAGTATCATCTATCTTGGCGTCGAACTCACTCCGCTTGGATTTCTTGGCGCTTATCTTCCTGTCGAGGGCAGTGGCTTTGTTCTGTTTTATCTTGTCATTCAGCTCCTTGAACTTCAATGCCTGGTTCCTTTCCTTTTTTAGTTCCTTGAGATAGTTTTCTCTTTCTGCGAGTATTATGGCTGCTTCGTTAAGCTTCTCCTCGACTCGAGTCAATTCTCTTATGGCTTTGTTCTTCTTATCCTCATAGATGGTGATGCCTGCGATTTCCTCAATCATCAGCCTCCTGTCCAGAGGAGTCATTTCTACGAGCTGCACAATATCTCCCTGGAGAATGATATTGTAGCCGTCAGGATTTATCCTGGCCTTGCTGAGCAGGTCAAGTATTTGCTGCCTAGTCATGGTCCTGCCATTAATCTTGTAAATGGATTGACCATTAGGCCTCACAATCCTAGTGATCTCAACCTCAGTCCCTAAGTCTGCACCAAAAATCTTGGACTGGTTGTCAAAATAAATGCTTACCAACCCTTCTTTTGCAGGGCTCTTTCTCTTGCCGCCGTTATATATGAGGTTTGCTGCCTTTTCTGCACGCATTCCCTTGATGCTGCTCTTTCCGAGAACAAAGCACAGAGCATCCAGTACATTGCTCTTGCCTGAGCCATTTGGTCCTAGAATGCAATTGAAGCGCTCGCCAAAAACCATCTCTGTCTTGTTGGCAAAGGACTTGAAGCCTTTCATGACGAGCCTGTTAATCCTGGTCATACCTACTCACTCACCTACAAATAACGATTATTATAATTATTATAACTACACCTATACGCTAATCCTATAAGATAAGAATATAAAAAGGTTGTGGTTTTCTTTTAATCTTTAACTTTTTATCTTGAGCTCTTTGTAGCCTTTCTTTTTGACGAAGTCAAAGAACTCTTTCTCTGTGTAGAACATCTCGTTGATCAGGTGTTTCTCAAACGGACCATAATCGCGCTTGGGGGATATCATCCACACTTCCTTGGTGGTGTCAAATGCGTGATTGATTTCTGTCAATACTCCTGCTGAGAAGACTAGCTGGGGCAGGAAGTAAACAATGATCTTGTTGGCTTTGCCTGTGAACCATCGCAGGTCCCTAAGAAAAGTCTGGGCTGCTTCTGCTTCTCCGAATTGCTGGCCTAGCTCTATGCTCCTGGGGTTCAAGACCGCGAAGTATTTCTCGAGCTGCTTGATAAAATCATCTATCTTCTTCCTAGTTATTGGGTCTTTGGTGTTAGTCATTGGAAAGCTTACATAAACTAGCTCTGCCTCAGGCTTTAGCATTAGCTTGAACAATACGTCTCTGGATTCGTTGCGGGGGATGATGAAGTGGGGCTTGTTAAAGAGCTGAGACCATCCTGCTGTGGTGTTCACTTCCACGTTCTGCCAGGCAAGTATCTGGTCTGGCTGCATTTTCTGCTCTTTCCATTGCTCAGAAACATCCATTCTTTGCTTTATGTTGTCTGTGTTGTCGATTAGCGTTATGAACATGTCTGGTTTTATATCCTTGAGATACTTCCAGTTGAAGGCGTTGGTGAAGTTCTTCTTCCAGAAAAAGGTTGCGTGCCCTGAAATGACGATATTTTTGTGCTTCTTCACTTCACCTTTCAGCTTTTGTATAAGGTTCTTCATTGCCAGCGCCCTGAATTCCTCGTCAATATTAAGAACGTTTTTTGGAATAAATGTTGCCCCCAAGTCTGCTTTTAGCGCTTCCATGAGCATTGCGCCTAAGGAGATGTATTTTATGTTTTGTTTGTTCTTCTTTGCAATTCTCAAAGTCTCTTCGATATAGCCTTGCTTGTCTGTTTCTGATATTGATGTCAGGAATACTATCATTTTAGAACTCTCCTAGTTTTTTTTGTCCACCATGCTTCTTAGCATGCTGCCAGGTCTCCCAGCTCTGCCTGAAAAAAGGGTATTTGTCAAAATTTTTGCTGACAAACTCTACTGTCAATGGGTCGCTTGGGTAGCCGCTGCCAAAGTCAACGCCGTACTTGGCTTTCAATTTTTTTATCTCATGGTCTCTGGAAACCTTTGCCAGGATGCTGGCTGCTCCAACAATAGTGTACTTCACATCTGCCTTGTGCTCCACGACCAGGATGGGTTTGTAATCAAGTTTTTTTAGGATGTGCTCCTTGTAAGCCTTGATATTAGTGCTTGGGCAGTCCAGGATTACCTTGTCAGGCCTTAGCTTGTTGATAAGCACTACAGAATGGTCTGCTTCGAGCCAGTTCAGGTTAGTCTCCTCGCTAAGAACAGCAGCATCAATCTCATCTGGCTGAATCTTAACCATCTCGAATTTGCACAAATCCTTAATCTCGTTGTACAATCTCTCGCGCTGCTCAGGAGTGAGCATCTTAGAATCCTTGACGCCCATTGCTTTGAGTTTGAACTCATTCTTCTCGTCAACAGCAGCAATGACCATGACCATCGGGCCAATCACTGGTCCTCTACCTGCTTCTTCAACCCCTGAGATTATCATACAAAAGAGAAAATCAGGCGTTATTTTTAAATGTTTGCGCTGAAACATGGCAGAAGCAGAGGCGCGAGTTTCAGGTCTGAAAGTACGAGCCAATGAAGCTGGCGAAGAGTTTTTGTCGATGAACAGGATCGCGAATCGTAAAGATTATAAACTTACGAAGATTTCCATTTTTTATGCTTGAAAAGATACTTTGGAATGAAGAAAAAGAAGCTTTTGTGAAGTGTTGTGATGGAAATGAAGTATCTGCATCAGCGATAGGAGATCCTGTATGCCTCGAATACGATGACGGCTACTGGGACTTTGAAGACAATAAGAAAGAAGTGATGGAAAAAGAGATTATTGAATATGTAAAAAATCAAGCTCTCAAGCGCGTAAATGCTTATTCGGCAAGTATCGCTGAACCAGTTTGTACATCTACTGTGTACAGCATACAACTATTCCACATTGATTAAATAGAATTCTTACAAGTTCGTCAACAAAAATTACGCCTCAAAGTGAGGATGTGAAGAACTTATTTTTGGTTTTTTGTATTTTCAATTGGCAATATTAACCAATAATGTCTTGAACTTTTCAGAATTCGGCAGAAATTCTGGCTCTTTCAATCCTTCGAGCTGGCTTAGGAGCGGTACTTGCTCCAAGTCGAGCCTGCCGTAGTAGAGCTGCTTTAATCCTTCATCTCCTTTTTCCTCTAGGAATTTCTTAACCTTGTAATAACCGTCTAGGTAAAGGTAATCCTTGGTGTATGCGCCTGGCTTTGAGGTATCAATCAAGCCTCTCTTGGCCCTGAGGGTTAGCTTCCATGCAAGCTCATCGCTAAAGAAGAGTTTTAACTCATTAAATACATCCCTGAAGCCTTTTTGCAAGGCAAGGCTCACTGCCAGTGCCCTGCCAGCATAAGTCCTGAGAGTGTTGGTTTGGAGACAGTTATGCATCTCCTCCACATTAACAGCCAATCCTTCTTCTGTTCCCATGTAATTCGGAAGCCCTGTGAAGAATATCTTGTAAGGCTGCTTCTCGCCATTGAGTGCGCGAAAGACGTGTGTTCCTATCTCGTGCACTAGTATGCGCTTTAGGAAATCATCTGAGAACTTGGCTTTCTTTTTTACATAAATGTTTTTTTTCGATGTTACAACTGCTGCATTGGCTGCCATGTTCTTAAAGCCAACCTTCCAATCCTTCAGGTTAAGCTTTGCAAGCACTTTCTTCATTTCCTTGACAACTTTTTTGGCGCCAATAGTATTGTCCTCTGCTTTTTCTTCCTGCGCCTTTAGAATCTCATATGCCTTGCTTACCAGTTCATTGGAAGGCTTGTCAAATATTCCTTTTGAGAAATAGGTGAATTCCTGTCTTCCGATATTCTGCACCATTGCATTGGTGCGCTTGAACTTCTCAAGCCTCTGCTGCAATAGCCTGCTCATCACACCAGCCGGCAAGTCAATCATGTCAATCTTGTGGAATAGCTTGTCGCAGGAAGCAGTCCTCCTGTATTTGAAAACCGGATTGTAATCTTTGCTCTTGAAGAATTTCTTCTTCTCAGAAGCCTCGTTCGCAGGGTTCATGCCCAGGAAAGGAAGCTTCTTGTCAATGCGAGCAAGAAGGTCTTCGAACAGAGCTGTATTCTTATCGTTATTATTCTTATTATTGGTCTCAGCCATTGAACGCCAAATTAAGAAAAGAACTATTTAAAACTATTGAATTAGGAATTATGATAGAATGATAAATTCAATTCCAGTTAGTTGCGTCGTAGCGTAGCAGAGATTGAGGACGAAGTCTGAAGAGTTTTCGCAATCGCCGTTTTCTAGGGCGAAGCCCATTTTATTTAATATGTGATGAGGGGGATTTATTTTATAGTCATTATGAAGTAGTAAATAAATAGAAAGATTTATAAATAAAAGATTATAACTTTAAGATATGGTAGAAAAAAATCTAGATCATACTGTAATGTATCACTTTACAAATAGAGCTGGATGGAAAGGTGTAAATGAGGGAAACCCTGATTTTGTCTATAAAGATCCGCGAACAGGGAAATATGTTGAAGGAGAACATATTAGAGGATTATGGCCGTCTAGGCGATTAATAGCACAAGGACCAGATTCCGCATTAGTCCCATTTGAGGCAACAGAACCAGCAGTATTTGGTTTACCTGAAGAGAAACCGCAATCTTGGATTCAATATCAAGATTGCACTAATGTTTTTGATCATCTTATGAGTTGTTGTGCGGGACGTTCTGATGAAGAAGGAAAAAGAGACCTTGTATTATTAAGAGTTGATTTAAAACCTGAAGATAATCCATTCGTTGTTGACTATCTACATATAAGGCATCTTGCTAGAGATTTTACTGCCGAATCTGATCCGAAAAAAAAACAAACGATTCTAGCAGAAGGAAATAAAAGATATTGGGAATCGAGAGTTCCACTAGCTGATTACATAGGTAATTTTACTTTACCTGAAATAGTTGTATGGATACCAATTCCGCAAGATAGAGTCCATTTTGTTTGCGAAAAAGATTTGCATCAATTCTTAAATGAAGTACACGGTCGTTCTTAAGTCCCCTCATTTTCTAAAATTAGGCGATTGCGAAAATGGAGCATAATAGATTATAGACGAAATTGTAAATAATTGATATAATTGATATAAATTAATTGATATAAAAATGATATTTTTAGAGTTTCAAAGCTTCAAGCCTTGCAATTCTTTTCCCCATTGATGGGTGGGTGCTTAAGAACTCTATAATTGCGCTGCCTTTGAAAGGGTTCACGATGAACAATGGCGCAGTTGATGGGTTGCCTTCGTTTCGCCTAAAAGGCCTTGCCTTGTTGCCTGCCTCTAGTTTCTTCAATGCCCTAGCCAATGCCTTGCTGTCGTGCAGGGTCCTGGCGCTTCCTTCATCAGCCATGTACTCACGAGTCCTAGAGAGGGCTAATTGTATAAGAACTGCTATGATTGGGGTGATGATGCCAATAACTATGAGCGCGATAATGTTTTCTCCGCGGTTATCATCTCTTCCTCCGCCAAACAAAGCCATCCACCTCGTCATCGAAGCGATGTAAGATATTATTCCTGCTATAACTGCTGCCATGGTCTGAATCAGAGTGTCCCTGTTCTTGACGTGGCTTAGTTCGTGGGCAATCACTCCTTTAAGCTCATAATCATCGAGCAGGCTGAGTATGCCGTTGGTCACAGCAATTGCTGAGTGCTTCGGGCTTCTTCCTGTTGCAAAAGCATTAGGCGTCTCGCTCTGCACAATATAAGTTCTCGGCATGGGGATACCTGCCTTGTTCGCAACTTCCTTGACAAGTTTAACAACTTTGTGGTCCTTTGGCAGCTCCTTTGCTCGGTACATGAAGAGGACAATCTTGTCGCTCCACCAGTACATTGCAAAATTCATTATGATGACAAAAACAAAAGCTACTGCTAAACCCGAGTAGCCTCCGATAAGGTTGCCCACCCATAACAATAGCGCTGTGAGTAATGCTAACAGGATTGTAGTCTTGAAAACATTGCTGAACTGGCTCATATCAGGAAAAAAAACCAACTTTCTATTTTTAAAGGTTGTGAAAACAAAGCCCCCTAATGAAAAGCACCTTGCAGCCAGGATCTAATATTTTCAGTAAACTTTTTAAAAAGCTATTTCTCAAAATAAGGTTGTGACCACTTTTCAGCATCTTTTCACGCACATCAAGCAATACGGTGGAAAACACCGGCTTTTGTATGTTGTTTCGCTGATGGTGTTCTTCTGGACTATATTTGACGGCATTATTTCATATTTCACTCCCATAGTGATTACTGATGCAGGCATTTCAGAGACTCTGATGGGTGTGATTATCGGCTCATCATCCATTGCAGGCATGTTCTTTGATTTCCTGCTGTGCCGTATCCTGAAAAACACGCATTACAGACGGCTTTATCTGGGTGTGTTTGCCATATCGCTTGTTTATCCACTGATTCTCTGGCAGTCCAAATCAATTATTCTGTACTTCATAGCCATGGCTCTGTGGGGGCTTTACTATGACTTATTCAACATAGGCGGATTTGACTTTGTCGGAAGGAATACAAAAAAATCAGAGCACACCTCGAGTTGCGGGGTTATGAGCGTGTTCAGGTCTTTAGGATATTTGATAGCTCCTCTAATAGCAGCATTCCTAGCAGGAAAGTTCATGATTGTTCAACCCTACATCGCCGCCTGGGTATTTCTGGGAATCTCGCTCATGTTCTTCATCATTCTCATGTTGGTCTCGCATGAAAAGAAGGCAGCCAAGAATAAAGAAGCCAAAGCAACATGTGAAAAGCCTTCAAATCTTTTCAGGGAATTACATTTGTGGAAGAAGATTGGCGTGGTAATCCTTCCGGTCTTGGTCTTGACTTTTATCCTCAACATTATTGACTCGTTCTTCTGGACCATAGGCCCTCTGATATCTGAAAGCCTTCCGGGAATGGGGCAGTTCGGCGGCTTGTTCATAGTGGCTTATCAGCTTCCTCCTCTTCTGGTCGGATGGTTTGTTGGCAACTTCACTGCAAAGGTTGGCAAGAAAAAAACAGCATTTATTTCTCTGTTATTAGGCTCATTGGTCTTTTGCTCCTTTGCCTTTATTCACTCTCCATTTGTTTTGATAGCAGTCACTTTCCTCGCCGCGTTCTTCATAGGCTTGGCTTGGCCTTCTCTTAACGGCGCTTATGCAGATTACATATCAGAAGCGCCCAAAGTCGAGAAGGAGATAGAAACCATAGAGGACACTTTCACTAACCTAGGCTATTTCATCGGCCCGATATTGGCTGGCTTTGCAGGAGAACATCTCGGCCATATGAGAACATTCTCATTAATGGGCATAGTTGGAGTTATCCTGGCGCTCATATTGCTCAAAGTAACTCCTAAGAGCATTAAAGTGGAGAATAAAGCTGATTAAAGCCCTAGTTTATATTAGCTTATCAATTATTTCTCTTAGCTCTTCTAAGCTTCCAGCCCTGCTAATTTTATCCCTGGCAACTACTCCGCCTTTTATTCCTGCGGTGAAGTGCTGGCAGTGAAGTTTTATCCTGAAAAAACTAACGCCATGCTTTGCCGCGAGAAAAAGGTATTTCATGATAAGTTTCATCCTCGCCTTATCATCTGCTTGCTTGTAATGCTTTTTTCTGAAGTAATCATTTATCTGTTGGAATATAATTGGGTTTTTCATTGCAGCCCTGCCTATCATTACGTAATCACAACCAGTTTGGTCTATCATTTTCTGGGCATCTGGCGGAGTAAAAATATCGCCGTTGCCAATCACAGGAATGTTCACAGCCTCTTTGACTTTCTTGATTATTTGCCAGTCTGCTCTCCCGCTATAAGCCTGCTTCATAGTCCTGGGGTGCACTGTTATTGCCACGGCGCCTGCTTTTTCGCAAATTTTTGCAATCTCAACAGCCACAATGCTGCTATTGTCCATGCCGCTCCTGATTTTAACAGTCAAAGGAGTTTTCAGCTCTTTCACGCATGCTTGGATTATTTCTTTTATCCTATTCGTCCTCAGCAGCAAAGCACAACCTGCTCCCTGCTTCACAATTTGCCTTGCAGAGCAACCAAGATTAATATCAATAACATCAGGCTTATAATTTTCCTCAACAAATTTTGCTGCCTTGACAAAATGCTCCGGGCTCTGACCAAAGAGTTGAATGCCAAAAGGATGCTCATCTTCACCAGCAGAAAAATCAATCAGCCTAATAGCTGCCTGGTTATTCCTGCTCAAAGCAGCAGCGCTCACCATCTCAGAAAAAACCATTCCACAACCATATTCCCTGCAAAGCAACCTGAAAGCAATGTCATTCATGCCTGCCATTGGAGCAAGGATAGTCCTTGACTTGAGTTTTGGGAAGTTCATTTTGGAAGGTGTACTTTAGTGATTTATTAATGTTTGTTTAAGAAGAGGTCACTTTTTCTCTGATGTTTGACGTTATGAAATCCGATTTGCTTGCTCCATTTTTCTAACTCAATTTTTCCATTCATCTGCACACGCACTTTTCCTTTTCCTATTTCATAAACACCAAAATAGCAAGGGAAATACAAGAACACATGAAGAACATAAGCAAACCCTAGTGTGATTATATTCTTGCCATCGCAAAGTCTGTAAATTCTTCTGAATATTCTTCAATCGTGTCTAAATCAGAGATAATATTTAAAAATTTATCTAGGTCAATTTTTTTAAATTCAATCCAATCTAATATGATGTGAGGAGTTATTCTTTCTTTCTTTCGTTTAGAAAATAATTGGGCTCTGCCTACATATAATGTGTATATGGCAAGGTCTATATGTCTCATCAGGATTTTGGAATCCTTTGCTTGGAAATTCTTAAGAACTTCTTCTCGTAAACAATGATTAATTACATAGTAATCCTCACTATCTATATCTGATTTAATGAATTCATCAACAAAATCCTTGACGTGCCCCGATACGGCGGAATAATCTTTTGCTAAGCCTAATCTATAACAGAATAAGGTTGCTTTAGTAAAGCCCATACCATCTACATTCATTTTCATTTCTGCGACTAAATCTTTATCTTTCTCTGGATTTAGATTATTGATAAATTTTTTATTTAATGGTTTGTTTTTAATAAATTCGAGAATACTAAATAAATCACTATGCAAACGTCTAATTGGTGCTTCTGGATTGTTGCTGGGTTTTATTATGCCTAAAGTTTCTAATTTTGTGTTGTTATTTTCAACTTTTCTCTGATTTTCTATAACGTTTAATAATCTATTAGACCAAGTTGTATAAGAGCTTGTAGAAATAAACTTTTTATCTAATAGTAAACTATCTTCTTCTAATACATCTATTAGATAATTGACCTGAGCTTCATTTAGTATACCGCCAAGTCTTAAAATAACAGCAAATATGGCAGAGTCCCAAATATCCTCATCATCAATTTCTTCTCGAGCAACAGGTGTAGATATATCACTCTTTTTACATTCAACTACCAAATCAAAAAAGCCATCTGGTAACTTAATCATTTATATAAGAATGGACACACTATTTATATGTTTATTTATAGAATATATTCGAACCTCTTCTATTGCCTTATAACGTGTTCCTCCTTCTCAAGCAAGAGACAAACAATAAAATTTAAATAGCGCAAAGCCTAAAACTGATTCGTGGTTCAAAAAACATCTGGTTTAGCTATCGCATCATTAGTTCTTGGTATTCTAGCTTTAATAATGGGTTGGATTCCTATTCTGGGATGGTTAATAATATTAATTTCATTGATTATTAGCATCATTGCATTAATAAAAGTTTTCAGAAATAAAGAATCCTTAAAAAAATCAAAAGTTTTAGCTGGAATTGGTCTTGCTTTAACCATCTTTGCGTTAGTTGAGGGTGTTTATTCTATACAAGCCATTAACTCTATTGCGCAATTTAATAATAAAGCTGAAAATTTGGGACCGGTTATGTTTGATTCTCAGCCTTTTAGAGATAAACTAATTAATTGTTCCCTAGCTTATGCTGGGCAGGGCGTCGGACAAACGTGGGGTATTTATGGTTTATCAAAAAGAGGGTGCGATGTTGTTGTTACCTTTCCAATGAATGTAACCCCCAGAGAAGGAAGTAATTGGATGGATATTCAATATGAAACATACACATGCACTTTGCCGTATGAGCTTTATTCAAAACCAGATACTATTGATTGGAATTCTATCTTTCAAGAACCTACTTATTGTAAAAGAAAATAAGTCTTATTTATAAATGAGGATAAGGGGGTAAATATTCAAACCAATACCTATATCCCAAAAAACTAATAGCGGGGGAAGGATTTGAACCTTCGACCTCCGGGTATCTCTGATTTTGCTCTTATGAGCCCGACGGGCACTCCTAACTGCCCTACCCCGCTATGAAGAATTCGTTATCTTGCCTAATTTAAAAAGCTTACGTTAAAATGATGAAGGCGTAATAGACGAGCAAATTAATAATAGTCAGAGGCATGCCTATCTTGAAGAAATCCCAGAATGTTACTGAAACATTCTCTCTTCTTTCTGCTTTGGCGAAAATGATTATATTGCTCGCGGCTCCCATTATGGTCATGTTGCCAGCTATGGTGCTTCCAACAGCCAAGGCGATTAGTCCGGCAGTGGTTATTCCTATGTGCTGCAGCAGCGGAAGGTATAATGCTACTAATGGAACATTACTTATCAGTTGGCTGAGAAAGGTGCTTATGAGTAATATTATTGGAAGGGATTCGATTTCGAGCCTGAGATTGGTTATAACTGACTGAAAAAATCCTGTATCCCAGACGCTAGCCATCAGCACGAACATGGCTGCGAAGAATATGAGCGTGTGCCAGTCAAGCTTGCGCACGATGTGAAAATTTTTAGCGAACAACCTGTACAGAAGGATGGGAGCTGCTCCTAATAGGGCGATGAGCACCATGTTGAAATCTGTTTTGAAAAAATACAAGATTATCTTTGCCAGTATAAGCAGAACTACTATTGCAAGGGATATCTTGGCAACCAATGCTAGTTCTGGATTCTTGATTTCTTTAGGCTCATGAACCAATTCTTTTTTAGTGAAGTGCTTCTTGAAAAAAATTTTTAGCAATAGAAACAGCACAAAGAGGTTGATAATGGTTGGAATTGCAAGATAAGCAAAAAAAGTTATGAAAGGGCTTTCCATATGCGAGGCTATCAACAGGTTCTGGGGGTTTCCTATCGGACTCATTACGCTCCCTATGGTTATGGAAAAAGCCAGCGCCAATAGGAGCATTTTTGCATTAACCTTGTGTTGCCTTGCCAGCAACAGCATTATCGGCGTCCCCACTATTGCCAGGGTGTCATTCATGAGCAAGGCAGAGCTAACGCCTGCACCTAGTATAATAAATAATAACAGAGCGTCAAAATTTTTTGCCTTGCGAAAAAATTTGTATGATACGCTTTGAAGGTAGCCGCTATCCTCCAATGCCTGACCAACAACAAACATTCCGAAAAGAAAAAACATAACATCCCACTTTATAGCCTTGAAAGCGTCGCCCAAGGAGATGCTGGCTGTCAATAAAACTGCAAATCCGCCAAGGCTCATTATCTGCCAGACCTTGAAATTAATCCTGCCAACCTTCCGGATTATAATCAGGAGGAACACTGCTGCCAGCACGATTAACGGGATGATGTTCATAACTAGCCCTACGTGATGACTCAAATAAAAAGGTTGCGGAAATAAAGACTTCGCACATAATCTATAATTAACAAAAAAATTTATAATCTAGAGCGTATGATTGATTATTGTAATTTTATAATTTTAATAAAAAGGAGGAGTTGCCATGAGCATAATCAAATCTGTTTTTGCAAGAGAAATTCTTGATTCAAGAGGAAATCCTACTGTTGAGGTTGACCTGACAACAGAGGATGGTCTTTTCAGGGCTGCAGTTCCTTCAGGTGCTAGCACTGGGAGTTATGAGGCCCTTGAGCTTAGGGATGGGAATAACAAAAGGTATAATGGCAAGGGAGTGCTCAAGGCAGTGGAAAACGTCAACAAAAGAATTGCTCCGCTAGTTAAAGGAATTGATCCGATAGAGCAGGCAGAAATTGACCAGAAAATGATTGCTGCTGACGGAACAGATAACAAGAGCAAATTCGGGGCTAATGCAATGCTTGCAGTGTCCATGGCTGCTTGCAAGGCTGGCGCTGCTGCAAAAAAAGTTCCATTGTACAAGCATATCGCTGAGCTGGGCGGGAATAAGGATTTTATCCTGCCAGTTCCAATGGTGCTGGTTCTTGAGGGCGGAAAGCACGCTGACCAGAGCTCTGATTTGCAGGAGTTCATGGTGGTGCCTTACAAGGCAAAGAGCTTCCGGGAGGCTATACGCTGGGGTTCTGAAATTTATCATTCAATTGGAAAAGTGCTTAAGAGCCAGGGCTTCAACATAAATGTTGGTTTTGAAGGCGCCTATGGACCTAGCCTTGGCAGCAATGAAAAAGTTTTCCAGGTAATTGTGGACGGGATAAAGGCTGCAGGCTACAAGCCAGGCAAAGAAGTGCTCGTAGCCATTGACAGCGCAGCATCTGAGTTTTTCAAAGAAGGAAAATATCACTTGAAAGTTGACGGAAGGACTCTTGACTCTAAAGGAATGGCTGAGTTCTATGCAGAGATGTGCAAAAAATATCCTATAGCCTCAATAGAGGATGGGCTTGCAGAGGATGACTGGGAGGGCTGGGCCTGGCTCACCAAGCAGATTGGCAAAAAGATTCAAATCATCGGCGACGATTTATTAGTGACCAATATCAAGCGAATACAAAAAGCCATAGACTTGAAAGCGGCCAACTCTGTACTTATCAAGGTCAACCAGATAGGCACTGTGACTGAAACCATCAATGCTATAAACCTTGCAAGGAAAAACAAATTCACATCAGTGGTGAGCCACAGGAGCGCAGAAACAGAAGACAGCTTCATAGCAGACCTCGTCGTAGGCATGGGCACTGGCCAGTCCAAGTTCGGCGCCACTGCAAGAAGCGAGAGATTAGCCAAGTACAACCAACTCATCAGAATCGAGGAAGAGCTTGGCAAGAAGTGCCGCTATGCTGGTACTAATTTCAGGAAGCCTTGAACGCGCATCTCATTTATTTTTATTATAATTTATCTTATTTTTTCAAACGCCAGTATAATAATCTTTAATCTGCTGGGTGGTGGTGATGTCTTGTATCCTATTCTTGTCCTGTCTTAGCTGCTTATAGCTAGAAATCCTAAAGGAATGAGCTCTGCCGTTTTTTAATCCGCATGAGTGCCAGTTCTCGCTGTAAGTAACATCCTGCACCTGGAGTTCCAGTATGACTATTGCATCGCTAGGTTCATACCTGACAATGTAATCAGGAATCTTTCTTTTTATCTTCTGCATTTCAGGATTAAATATAATCTTGTTGTTAGCAGCAATTGTTTTATTGTAATCAGCAGCTGTTCGCACCTTATGCTTTGCTCTTGCCCATATATTCTCTTGCTCTTTCCTGGCGCCTATCTTGACCTTTGTCATGGTCTCGAACTTGGCGCTCTTTGGGTTGTATGTTCCTACCAGTGCTGCTGAGAATAACTTACCGGCGTTCTTGCTCGCAGGAGTTTCATAAAAACCCAGTACTGCCAAGTCAAAAGTTGTGAATTCCTTGAGCTTTATCCAATCAGTGTCCCTACTATCAGGCACATAAAGAGATTCTGGGTCTTTTGCAATCAATCCCTCGTAGCCTTGATTTATCGCCCACAAGAATCTTTCCTGAGTCTCTTTTGCATTGCTCACGTTCCATTGCTCTATGAGGTTCAGATTCTTGCTCTGCTCCACTACTCTTTCAAGCTCTGATCTTCGCTCTGTAAATGGTTTAGCCAGCATGACTTTCTTTTCGAGCCTGAGTACGTCAAAGATATCTAGCTTTAATGGGTATTGCTCGAGTAGTTCTCTTGTAATCCTCTTTATGCTTTGTTTCGGCCTGCTCTTTATTGCATTGAACTCGTCAAGTGAGGCAAATCCTTCCCTGCCAGGGTTAAGCCCTAGTAGTTCTCCATGATAATAGCCTGCGGGAAGCTTTTGCAGGCTTGGAAGCACGTCTGGGAAGCAATCAGGATTCCATGCGTTTAGATCACTGGAATAAATCCTTACACTGAACTCTGGCTTCTTATCCACAATGATGTGCACGCAGTTACCATCGCTCTTCTTCTCCAGCAAAGTATTGCCAATTGAAACAGGATACTCGAAGCTGCTCGTCTTGCCCTTGTCAAAGCTGAACTCCATAGGCTTTTTAGGCATTACCGGATTGCTGAGTTTTTTCTCAAGCTGGCGCAGCTGCTTGGCTTCTTCTATTCTTCTTGCTTTCTTCTTTTCAATGTCTCGTTTAATCTTGTCAACCATTATTATCACCTTGGGAATCTTTATTGCTTTATTAATCTTTATTGCGTTCTTATTGATTGAGCCTGACGTAATGGTTCATATAAGGTATTTCCCTGCTAAAACCGTGTCTTGCTGTTTTTCTTATGTCGTGCATTGTTACTAACCCTTGCTTTATTTCGTCAAAGCAAAGTATTAGCTCTCCTGCGAGGTACTCCATTCGGGCCCGCGTGGAGTCTGCTAATTTTTCTGCCTGGCACAGCTCTGTAAGCCTGTATGATAAATCATAAGCGCTCATTCCTAGCTGGTTTTCCTCTCTCAGAATCTTTGCATACCCCTTGTTCATGCCTTTGTTCTCGTATTTTGTTAAGTATGCGTCGAGCTCAGGGTAGGTGAAATGATTATATCTGCTGCTGTCTATCTTCTCTCCTATGTCGCCAACTAGACTGAGTATGCGCGATAACTTGCTCTCTAAAGGTTCATTTCCTCTATGAACAATTCTGCCTTTGAAGTTTTTCAGGGCGTTTCCTAGAAACAATGTCCAATTCATACATACCTGGTTGAACCAGCTGATGCCAAACTTTATAGCGTCCCTGCCAGATCCTCCATACACTCCGTAGCTGCCTGTGTTCATCACTAGGTGCATGCCCTTAAACTGTGTGTTGATTGGAAAGTTGATTTGAACGCTTTCATTGCTTGAAAAATATCTTATGACTGGCTCTGAGCCGATAATTTTATGCGCGTGCTCCACGAGTTCTGCAGGATGTATCTCCCTGAACTGGTCGGTCACAACAGACAAAGGGTTCTCGCCTGCGTATCTTATCATAATGTCTTTTCTCAGGTTGGCTTGGTAAGCCATATCCTCGACATCTGACTTTGAAAGCCTTTCAGCACTGACTCCAAGGTCCACTCCGCACCTGTTCAGGAACTTCCTGTTAAGCTTTTCAGGTATTGTTAAGCTGTCGTATTGAATCTTCTCCCAGCCAGGATAGCCTGTTATCAGCGGCTTCTCCTTTGGCACCACCACTATCTTTGCCTTTTTTACAGGGATGCTGTCTAAAATTTCTACCATTTTTGTTTTCCTCCATAAATTGTATTAGATAAAGAAGCTCAGCAAGCTTTATTAATTATTGTGGTGAGATAAATACCCACAAAATCATTTAATCATAGAATTGATTTTTCTCGACTAGCCACACTCAACTTCTTCCCAGGGATAAACTATCCATGCCTTGGTCTCCTCTACGAAATGATCAGGCTTGGCCTTGGCCCATGGCTTTATGTGCAGGACGGCAAACTTCATGCTTTTAGGCTTGAAAACAGACAAGTATTTCTTCACAACTTCCATGCTCTCGCCAGTATCCACAACTTCATCAACCACCAAAACATTCAAGCCAGTGATATTGGCTCCAAGCTCCTCGACAATGTAAGGCTTGCCTTTCTTCTCAGTCTTAGTATAGCTACGAACGCCAACACTTGCAATCATATTAACTCCCAATTAATCGCTAAGAAACCTCGCCGGAATCCAGCCGCCCCTGGAAATCCCGATAATAATATCAGGCCTGAACTTACTCTTCTTCACCTTCTCTGCCAATGCCTTACAAAGAGCCACAAGTTCCTCAAAACTGACATAATGCTTGTCCATGATAATAAAAAGAGAAATGACTCTGGTTTTTTAAGTTTCTCATTATGAATAAAAAAGCGTCACATCCAGAAATCACTGACTCTCATATCCTATCAAAGAAAAACATAAGATTTATTAATATTCAAGTAGTACTGGAGTTTATGGAAGCAGATAGAAAAAGAGAGTTAATGACTAAAGAAGATTTACTTGATGTTATGGACTTTTATGCGAGTACCAAAGACTTGAAAAGAGACCCTGTCTTACATGTAGATACTTTAATTAAGATGATTATTAATAGCATGGGACTCGAAATCCCTCTTAATAAATTTGGCGGGTGGTTATGGGAAATCGCTAAAGATCCGGATTCAAAATTTGTAATTGATAAAAGGGATTATGTCCTGACTCTTCCAACTAGATTTTATCAAAAAGGCTATGAACCATCAGAGTTAAAGAAACAAGCAGAAGTAACGCATCAAACAATTTGAATCCAGAAAATTTTACTAAATTTTCTGGTTCAAAAATCAGGAATTTTTGAATTCTGAAAATTTCACTAATGAATACCTAATATCTTTTATAGGAGAAATTTTTAATATAACTTATAAGAAAAAACGCCACGGCCTGTAACAAAAATTCAAGGAATTTTTGAACGAGCCGGGCTCCGCTACACTACGCCACGGCCCGGATTTGAACCGGGGATTCCCGTAAGGGAACAGGATGTGTGCGGTATATCAGGTCCTCATAAGGACGCTTGGTCCTTAGCAATCCTGCGCTATACCATGCTAAGCGACCGTGGCATTCTATCCTTAACTTAGCTTTACAACTATGAAGAAGGTAGTGGTTTTAAAAGTTTTGGATTTTTTGGATTGTCGAAAAGTGCCGGGCTACGGCACGCTTACTTAACTCGAAGGCTTCAGCTCCCCGGATGGGGTATCCCCCTCTTCCACAAGATTACCTTATCAGACGATGCCTCCGCAATATTGGCACTTATCTTTTCGACAAAATGTTATTTTTAGCAAAAAAGTTAAAAAGGCGTGAAGAAAACATTAGGCATCATGGCCAGGAAACTTATCGCGTTGCTTTTTTTAATGCTTTTTTCTTTTAGCTTTGCATTTGCGCAGAATGATGAATTATTCAATTATCACGCCTTGAATTTGAACCTTCTTATCTCAAACAAGTTCGATGTTGTGCCGACCACGACTGATTATTTCGTGGATTATGTCGCTGCTGAGCTCTCGTGGTATCCTTTGGAGGATTACAGGCAGAAGGTGGATGACATCACAACTGAGCCAAAGTCTAAGTTTGCAGATGACACTGGCTTTTTGTTTGAGTGGAAAGCTCCTGGAGAGACGAGCTTTTACCTCGAGGAGAGGGCTAATGTTAATGCGAAGAACGAGTTCCTTTTTATCACAAGAAAGGTGGGCTTCCCAATCAAAGATTTGGACCCTGATTATTCTGAGTACTTACAGCCTCAGGACATCATTGACGTGAATGAGGATATCAGGCAGAAGGCTTTTGAGGTTGTTCAGGGTGAGGATGACCTTTACAGCGCGGTTTTCAGGATTGCTGAATGGGTCGAGAACAATGTGGATTATGATTTGTCCACAATAACTGCTGAGGCTAATCAGAAGGCCAGCTGGGTCATGAAGAACAAGAAGGGCGTGTGCGACGAGATAACCAGCTTGTTCATATCAATGTGCAGGAGCCTCGGCATACCTGCAAGGTTTGTCACCGGGATATCTTATTCTAACATCAACCTGCAGAACAATGGTTGGGGGCCTCATGGCTGGGCAGAAGTGTATTTCCCTGGATTTGGCTGGGTTCCTTTTGACGTTACTTACAAGGAGCTGGGTTTTGTAGACGCTACTCACATCAAGCTCAAGACCAGCCTTGATTCCAAGGAGACCAGCATTAATTATGAAACCAAGAGCAGGAATACTGATATTAAGCCTGAGCAGCTAGAGTTCGAGGTGAATGTGCTTAGCAAGGACTACCTTGTTAAGCCGGTTGTGGAGTTAAGCGCAGGAGTGGCTGAGCCAGAGACTGGTTTTGGCTCCTACAACTTATTGATTGTGAGCGTCAGAAACCTGAAGGATTATTACGCCACTACCAGGGTCGGCCTAGCTAATGTGAATGAGCTCGAAATACTAGACCCCAACTTCCAGTCAGTCATGCTAAAGCCTAATGAAGAGAAAAAATTGTACTGGATGATGAGGGTAAGCCAGGGCCTCAGCAATAATTATGTTTATACCTTCCCGTTAAAATTAACTGCAACTGCAGGCGAGAAAGCAGAGGCTGAGTTCAGGGCTGCAGGGCAATACGACATCTTCTCTGAGGAGTACATGAACATATTCAAGATTACAGAGCAGCCAGAGACAAAGCCCTACTCTCAAAACGTAATAACCGTCTGCTCTGTTGACAAGAGCAAGATATACCTTGATGAAAGCATTAACATAAGCTGCGTTGTGGATAATAAAGGCAGCCAACTCCTGAGAAACCTTAAGGTTTGCCTGGATCGTGAATGCTCCACCAGCCGCATTCCTGAGCAAGAAACTTCTCGTTACGGCTATTCAAAAAAATTTGATACCCTGGGGATAAAAACCATGGTTTTCTCAGCCAGCAATGAGTTGGTGGAAAAGTCATATTATATAATAATTGATGTGCAGGACAAGCCGTTGATAGAAATAACCAACCTCACTTCTCCTGAAAGCATGAGTTATGAAGATTCTTCTGAGATAAGCTTTTTTGTGAAGAAGAAATCCAACACCAACCCAAGAAACGTCAAAGTCAGGGTAGAGCATGAATTTGTGCGGGAATATTGGAGCGTGCCTGAGCTTGAAATGGACTACAACTTCAAGGTGCTGCTGAAAGGCGACAACCTCAACCTAAACAAGAACAACTTCAACATCATCATCACATACGAAGACGCAGAAGGGAAGCAGTACAGCCTAAGCCAGGAGTTCTATATCAACCTGAACAATCCGACCTTGTGGCAGAAGATAAATATCTGGCTGCGCGTATTAGAGAAGAATATAACTAACTGGTTCAATAACATTTAAAAAACCCCTTATAATACCTTTTTCTATGAGAAAAATGAGAAAAGAAGGTTTTAAGCCAAAGCAAAGAGAAAAGTATCAAAAGTACCTCAAGCTGGTGCCTGACACCAGTGTAATAATAGAGGGCTTGCTGTCAAAGAAGATTGAGAAGAAAGAGCTTGCTCCTCAAGAGATTATTGTGCACGAAGCTGTGATGGCAGAGCTTGAGAGCCAGGCCAACAAGAACAGGGAAACGGGCTATCTGGGTTTAGAGGAGATAAAAAAGCTCAGAGAGCTGGGCGCCAAGCATCACTTCAGGATGATTTTCAAGGGCCACAGGCCAAATGATTTTGAGATAAAATATGCCAAAGCAGGCGAGATTGATTCCCTGATAAGGAAACTGGCTTCTGAGGAAAAAGCAACGCTTGTAACAGCTGACAAGGTGCAGAGCCTGGTGGCTGAGAGCAAGGGCATCAGAGTGATTCTTTACGAGTTCGAGCTGGAGCAAAAACCTTTTGTCATGGAAAAATATTTTGACGAAACCAGCATGAGCGTGCACATCAAGGAGAACTGCACCATCAAGGCGAAAAAAGGCAAGCCTGGCGATTGGAAATACATTGAAATAACAGAGGACAAGCTTGACAGGGAAGCTGTGAAAGAGCTTGCCAAGGCAATAACAGAGGAGACGAGCAGCAGGACTGACGGATTTATAGAGGCTGACAGGAAAGGCTCGACCATCATACAGCTGGCTAATTATCGCATCGTAATCACCAGACCACCATTTTCAGACGGATACGAAATAACAGCTGTAAGACCCATCAAGAAGCTTGCGCTGAGCGATTATCGCCTGAATGAGAAGATTCTCAAAAGGATTGATGAAAAAGCAGAAGGCATGCTGATAGCAGGAGCTCCTGGCCATGGAAAAACCACGTTCGCCCAGGCACTTGCAGAGCACTACCTAAAACAAAAAAAGGTTATCAAGACCATAGAATCTCCCAGGGACCTGACTCTTAGCGACGAGGTAACCCAGTACTCGATGAACTATGGCAGCAGCCAGGAAATACATGACGTCCTCCTGCTGAGCAGGCCTGATTACACTATTTTTGACGAGATGAGAAACACAGAAGACTTCAGGCTGTTTGCAGACCTCAGGCTGAGCGGAGTAGGAATGGTGGGTGTAATCCACGCGACAAAACCCATCGACGCAATTCAGAGATTCATCGGTAGAATAGAGCTGGGAGTGATACCTCACGTCATTGACACAGTAATATTCATAACCAACGGCGAAATAGACAGCCTCTTTTCCCTGAGCATGGAAGTCAAGGTGCCGAGCGGCATGACAGAAGCAGACCTAGCAAGGCCAGTGGTTGTTGTGAATGACTTCAACACAGGCAAGCTGGAGTTTGAGATTTATAGCTATGGCGATCAGACAGTGGTTATTCCTGTAAGGGCAGAGCACAGGACGCCGACCCACAAGCTGGCAGAGGAAAGCATCAAGCGAGAGATTAGCAGGTACACTGACAAGGCAGACGTGGAGATAATCTCAGCCAACAAGTGCAGAATCACAGTGCCAAAAGGAGAAAAGGGCGGAATAATCGGAAGGCAAGGCCAGACCATTGAAGGAATTGAAAGAAAGCTCGGCCTCAGCATCGACGTGGTTGAGGAGGAAGAAAAAAAACCAGGCAAGCGCGAAGAAAGAACAACCATTCTACCCTACGAGATGCGGATTGACAAGAAAAACATACTTTTCATGCTAAACCACGAGAATGCATTCAAGGAAGTAGACATCTATGTTGACAATGAGTTCGTGTTCTCAGCCACAGCATCCAGGAAGGCAATGCTCAAGATAAACAAGCAAAGCAGCATAGGCAGAGAAATCCTTAAATCCACGCAAGCAGGAGAAAAAATAGAGATAAGGGGTTGAATAATTTCACTTAAAAAAGATCGTGCCTTGTAAAATTATCATCCATTTCTTCTTACCTGAACAGGTTCTTTCTTTATAGTCAAGCTTGAAATAAATGTAATAAGAAAACTTATAAAATATCCTGCGGCGGCAATTAGATTGCTCGTATTATTTGTTTTATTTAATCTTTTAACAAACTCGTCCAAGTCAGCATTGAATTTAAAGTAACCACCACAATACTTTGAAACTTCTGATCCTGGGGTGCCTAATGGAGGAATACAAACATCAAAGGTGTAGTTTCCACTTCTCAATTCTTGCCAATTACCAAGCCTTATTGGCTCAAAGCGAGGAAAGGATGTAAAAAAAGCAGAATAAATGCGAAAAGAGAACAGAATCAAAAACACCAAGGATAAAAATAACAAAATTGTCTTGATTTTCTCCATTTTCTCAACTACAAACATATTTTTAGTTTGATTCTAAACGCGTTTTCGATTCCGAGGTCTCGTCTTCAGCTCTTCTGCTGCTGACTTATTTTTTGGCTTCTTCTTCTCTAACTCTGACTTTATCTCCTTAAACCCAGCATACTTCCATAGCGCCTTAGGCACTTTAATGCTGCCGTCCTTTTGCTGATGGTTCTCCATTATGGCAACAAGAGCCCTTGAAGTGGCTATTACTGTATTATTCAAGGTGTGAGCAAAATACCTGTTTCCTTTGTCTTCTATCTTAATATTTAATCTTCTGGCTTGCGCCTCTTCCATATTAGTCAGCGAAGCAACTTCGAAATATTTCTCCTGCTTCGGGCTCCAAGCTTCTAAATCGCATGATTTGGCCTTGAGATCAGCCAGGTCTCCTGAGCAGCACTCAATCACTCTGGTTGGCAGCTCTAGCGCCTTAAATATTTCGATTGTACATTCAAGCATTTTATCATACCATTTATAGGACTCTGATGGCTCACAAATAACAATCATTTCCTGCTTGTTGAACTGGTGAGTTCGATAAATCCCTTTCTCATCTATACCGTGGCTTCCTATTTCCCGCCTAAAGCACATGCTGTATGCTGTCTGCTTTATCGGTAAATCATCTTTCTTGATAGTCTTGTTTATGAACTGGCCTATCAACGGGTGCTCTGACGTGGCTATCAGGTAAAGGTCCTCATCCTGAACTTTGTAAGCCATGACTTCAATTTCAGCATTAGAATATACCCCTGTTAGTATCTCTTTTTTTATCATGAGCGGCGGCTCTGTGTATTGGAATCCCTGTGATGCCATGTATTCGCGAGCAAAATTTATTAGCGCCATGTTAAGCTCTGCAAGCTTCCCGCGCAAGAAATAAAACCCTTTGCCAGAGACATCAGCAGAAGTCTCACAATCAAGCAAGCCTAATTCCTCGCCTAATTCAACATGGCCTTTTATAGGGAAATCTTTTTTTACAGGCTTGCCTATCTTCTTAATCTCAACGTTTTCAGAAGCGTCCTTGCCAATTGGCACTGAAGAATGAATAATGTTGGGTATCTGCATCATGATATCTTTTATTTCAATTTCTAATTTGCCGCACTTCTCTTCAAGCTCAGCTATCTGGCCAGGCAATTCCTTTGCTTTCCCTACCAATGCAGAAACATCCTTCTTCGCCTTCTTTGCCTGATTAATTGCTTCAGAAATCTTGTTCCTCTCAGCCCTTAATGCATCTCCTTCAGACTTGAGTTTTCTCCACTCTTCATCAAGCTTCTTAACCTTGTCAACAAGAGGCATCTTCTGGTCTTGGAACTTCTTCTTAATATTCTCCTTTACAAGGCCAGGATTCTCTCTTATTAGTTTTATGTCAATCATCAGAATAAGTTCTGCTCGTGCGTATTTAAATTTTTCTAATGTTCTTCTTCCTGATTTCCCGCAGGTTCTTATCGCTCACAAACTCCTCGTGCACAGGATGGTCGCTGTCAAGGTCAACGTCTAGGTCACTTAACAAGTCAGAATTCTTGTCAATATCAGCATCAGCCTTCTCCTTCTTTTTCTTGCTTTTGAAGAGCTCAAAGTCGCTCATACCCGATAAGAATGCTTTGGAGTATAAATTATTTTCCAAAACAGTAGACTATAAAGCCGTGACGCTGGTTTCGCCAGATTACATCGGCTGAATATCCTTTTTGCTCGAAAAACTGTTTCTGCTCATCAAAGCTATCAGGATTATTTGTCTTGTTTTCTCTCAATAAATCTGTTATTAGTTCATCTGGCAATTTGTTCTGCAAAAGATTATTCTTAAAGTACGCTTTGTATTCTGCTTCTTTTTCTTCAGTTTCACCTTTTAATCTGTCGAATATATAGATGCGTTGAATATGGAAGCTGGTTAATTTTTCAAAAAGCCGGTCTCTTTTTTCTTTAGGCAGCAGGTGAAATGTCAATGAGCTTACTATTAACGCATCTTTATCATATCTTAAACTAAGCACGTCTTTTTTTGTATTATTACATTCTTGTAGCTCTTTAGTTTTTCTTTTGCTTTGTTTAGCTGGTTTTCGTCATTATCAATAGCAATGATTGGCACGATTGGAAATCTTTCAGCCAGTAACTTAGTCAAATTGCCTGTTCCACAGCCTAATTCAATTATTTTCTTAGCTTTGATAGGAAGGGCTCGCGCTAAAAGGCCTAAAGCCTTATCATAGTCTGGGCAAATCTTGCGTATGTATCTATCATAATACTTATCATACCATTCAAAAGCCATTTTTATCACCTAAAATTTTCTTACCTCTCTTAATTCATTTCTGTGTCTCTTCAAAATCTCTTTCTTTATTTTTTCAGCATATTCTGGACTGCAAAACGGGTGATAAGCACATCCCTCGTCAAAAAATTCCCAGACTTTTTCTGTTCCAAACCTCTTGGTCTCATAGGGTAGAGAAGGATTGTAGTTTGGATAGTGCGCCAGTATGCTGTATGAAACAAAATCTGGCTTGATCTCAGCGACTTTATCTAGAGTTTTCTTTGCCCAGTAAAAGTCATCTGTTTCATCATTCAGTATCCCGAACATGACATATAATCCTAGTTTCATTCCTGCTTTTTTAGCAACTATGCACTTGTGCATTACGGTCTCAGGGTCTATCCTCTTGTTTATTCTCTGTAATGCCTCCTTTGACACGTTCTCCAAGGAATAGGTAATGTATGAACAGCCTGCTTTTGCCATCAATTTAATTAAATCGTCACTTAATGATTGATTAGCTGTGGTTTGGCAGCCCCACTCAAGTTTTTTATTAAGTCCTTTTTCAAGCATGGCTTTCATTAGCTGCTCTGTTCTTACAGGGTCTGCTGCAAAGTTGACATCATTAAAAAACACAGCATTATAGCCCATATCAATTATTTTCTCTAGATGCCCGATTACTATTTTGACTTCTTTTGCTTCATACCTGCCACTAGGGCAGAAGCTGCAACCCATTGTGCAGCCTCGAGCAGTCATATATTGCAGCATTTTCTTGCCAGGGAATATCTCGGAGGCAAACCTATAGCTCTGCTCAGACATGTTCAATAAATAATACGCTGGGAAGATTTCTTTCCAATTCACTATGATGCTTTCATCTTCACATAGTATTCTGGCTAGTTGCTGTTCTCCATTTTTATCTCTAACCACATAATTTATCCAAGGATACATTTCTTTTGTGATATGTCCTCTATAAATCTCGTGAGGTCCTCCCGTTATAAGTATTGATTTGGGGTGCGCTGAATGAATTTTTCGTAATAGCTTTATAGAGTCTATGCTGTTAGGTGTATACCGCGCAACACCGACGTGCGTCGGATTGAATTCTTTCAGAACATTGTACAAGTTTTGTTCTGGCTCTACGTTCAGGTCAACAATCTTCACATCAGCATATTTTTCAACAGCAGCAGCCAAGTAAGCCAGGTTTAGCGGAGTTTGCCCTTCTATTTTTCTTATAAAATTTGGATTAATTAATAATAATCTTTTTTTCATCTCAACACCTCTTTTTACTACTTATTAATGGTTATCAACATTGATAAAACTATTCACAGATTTTTTGTTCAAAATAGTAAAATTTATATATAAAAAAGGATATATGACTTAAATAATGAATAAATTAGACCTGACTGACAGGAAAATCCTCCTAGAGCTAGACACTGACGCCAGAACTAGCTTCTCAACTATTGGCAAAAAACTCGGCATAGGCAAGAACAATGTGCAATACAGAGCCAACAGGCTAATCGAGAGAGGAATCATCAAAAAGTTCGTTGTCCAGCCATCATTGGCAAAACTCGGGCTTTTCCTCGCAAAGATTTACTTCCAGCTTTCAGGCTACACAAAAGAGGAAGAAACCAAGCTCTACCAATATTTACACGATGATAAGAGAATAAGCTGGGTCGCTAAATGCGAAGGAAGATGGGATTTGATGATAGGCGCATATGTTGAAAATATCAGCCAGTTCAATGAGATAAAAAAGGATTTCCTTAAACAATTTGAGCCTTTTGTGACGAGTTACGATGTAGTTTTTCTAGCAGAAGGACACACTTCACAAAGAACATATCTCATAAACAAGAAAAGTGTCTTCTCTAAAAAAGTCGAAAAATTCATGGGTGCGGGAAGAACAGAATTAAAAAAAGAAGACAAGGAAATTCTGAAGTTCATTGCCAACAACGCAAGGTTCAACTACACAGACATTGCCAAAAAGCTTGACATCAACATCAAGACTGCACAGAAAAGAATCAAGGACTTTGAAAAATCAGGAATAATAGGGGGCTATGTTACTTTTCTCGACCCTAAGAAAATTGGTTATAATTTCTTCAAGCTTTGCATCTATCTCAAAAACTATCATAATCATTTCAACTCTTTCCTCAGATATTGCATGGAATTGCCAAATGTTATTCATGTCATAGAATCAGTTGGTCCTTGGGAGCTAGAGCTCGAAATAGAAACAGAAACCATGCAGGATTTTTACAATCTCACGCATGAAATAAGGAATAACTTCGCTGACATCATCAAAAAAACAGAATCAGTTATGATATCAGATGAACTAAAACTTGACTTTTTTCCTGAGTGGTATTAAATAATTTCCTTTGTAAAGTAACTTCAAAACCAAAACCTTTATAAAGAACAATCGTTCTATAAAAAGAACATATGTTCGAAAAGCTTGATAAGACTGACTTGAAAGTATTGAATCTTATAGCTGACGAGCCTTACAGGAAGTTCTATCTCAGGGAAATAGCCAAGAAGCTAAAAATATCCTCCAGCTCTGCAAAAAAAGCCTTGGACGCATTAGGCAAGCTCCATCTTATAAATGAGGAAAGAATGGCAAATCTCCGGATAATTTCCGGAAACATGGGCGAAAAGCTTTTTAAGCAGTTCAAAATAATGAAGAATATTGAATTGGTGAAGCCGCTTTTAGAGCAGTTAGAGCCCGCCATCTCAGTAATGCTTTATGGAAGTTTTGCCAAGGGAGAAAATGATATGCAAAGCGACATCGACCTGCTCGTCATAACCAACAAAAAAGAGGATTATGGCATCTATGAATTCAAGAATTATCCTGTTCAAATAATCAAGCTCACGCCTGCACAATGGAAAAAGACAAAAGAGGAAAACCAAGCATTTGCAAACGAAGCTAAGAAAGGATTGTTGCTCAAAGGTGAGGCGCCTGAATGAAGCTTGATGAACTCTTTGAAAAAAGACTGCTGAGAAAAACACCCAAGGACGCTCTCAAATCCAAGAAATCATTGGATATAGCAAAAAAATATCTTGAGGACTCGAAAAAGCTTGTCAGTACAGGAAGCTTCAATTTTGTAATCCTCGCGGCATATACGTCAATGTTTCACGCTGCAAGAGCTATGCTTTACAAGGACGGGATACAAGAAAAAAGCCACTTCGCTGTTTTCGCATATTTAAAAGAAAAATACGCGACTCAAATTGGCAACGAATTGCTGTTCGAATTTAACAATGCGCGAGAGCAACGACACGAAGGCATTTATGGACTTGAATACGAATTCAAGGAAGAAGACGTTAAGCACATAATAGAAATTGCAGAGCGGTTCTACAAGAAAATAAAAGCGCTCCTATCCTGAAATTCAAAAAATATAAAAACAATAAAAAAGAGTTAATTGAGAAGGATTAAAAAGAGGTAATTAATCATGGCATCCATCCCTGGCTGGGCTTACATCATTATTGGAATAGCTATGTCTATCATGTCCAAGATTGTTGAGAGTAGTTCAAAAAAGCCTGGTAATTTCGGATTGTTCTTCTGGCTCGGCATAGTATTCATTGTCGTGGGCGTTGGCAAGCTCATCTTTAACGCTGTTTTCAGGAAGGGAAAAAAACCAGCAAAAGAGCCCACTCTCAGGCCTGCTTATGCCCAGCAACCTCATCCTCAGCAACGATATCATTCACATCACGCGCAACAGCATCAAGTCATCCAAAATCCGCAAGACATTCAAGCACAGCCTCAAAACTCATCTCCTCCAGCTCATCATCGCTTGGTGCACCAACAATTCAATCCTCAAACCCAACATCATGTTCAGAGAGCACAAAGCCAAGCCCAGCCTCAGCAGCACCAGAGCATCGTAGCCTGCCCTGCCTGCAACACAAGGCATTATGATTATGCCAATTACTGCATGAGATGCGGGACGAGAATAAAGAAATAACAGGCTACGAAAAAGTCGCCCTCGGCACCCCGGATGGGGCGCCCCCCGCCTCGTCAGTCATCACCATTCACTTCGACAAAAAAATAGTCTTCGTTCATGGTGACTGTGACGGCTGTGGCGACTTTTTTGTGCGGAAAGAAAAGTATTTAAAACCAAATGAGGTAACTATATTTATGGACGCGATTGAGTGCATAGCAACTAGGAGGAGCATAAGGCGCTTTCTTGACATTCCTGTAGACCAGGAAACCATTATGACTATTATTGAAGCAGGCACCAGGGCTCCGAGCAGCGGCAATGTGCAGGACTGGAAATTCATAGTCGTAGACAACAAAGAGCTCATGAAGAAAATCTCGACTCACAGCCTGGGGCAGGAGTGCATACATAACGCAGCCTTCCTCATAGTGGCGTGCTCTGATTCTGAACAGACAGAGCTTCACTACGGCCTCAGAGGAGAAAGGCTTTACACTGTGCAGAACTGCGCAGCAGCAGCTGAGAATATGCTATTAGCAGCCCATGCCCTTGGAGTTGGAGGCGTGTGGATTGGCGCTTTTGACGAGGAGAAAATCAAGGAAATCCTCAACATTCCAAAAGATGCAAGGCCCCAGTCAATACTCGCCTTTGGCTATCCTGCAGAGACTCCTGACCATAAAAAGCTCAAAGACCTCAGCATAATAACATATTTCAATGCTTACGGCGCAAAAATCAAGAACTTCCACAGAATCCTCAACGACTACTCATATGACTGGGAGAAAAAGATAAAAGAAGCGCACACAGTTATGGAAAAGCTCAAGGCAAAAACCCAGCAAGCCACGCAAAAAGCAACGCAGCAAGTAGGCAAGAAAGGAACATCTCTTTTTGAGAAGTACAAGCAGAGGATTAAGAGCAAGATAAAGGAGAATAGGAAATAAATAGCAGAATTAATAATTAAACCTGAAGTTTACATAAAACTTTTATATAACCGTCTGTTTTTCCTTGTTCTAAAATGCCTTTAGCACAGGAGTTCAAGGAAGTATTATTCCCTCATGACCAAGTCAGACCTATACAGGATGACTTGATAAGGAACATTAACAAGGTGCTCACCACCCAGCAGAACCTGATAGCCCACGCACCCACAGGTTTGGGCAAGACAGCAGCTGCACTTGGCCCTGCCATTAAGGAGGCTTTAAGAAAAGACCTGACCGTATTCTTTCTCACATCAAGGCACACCCAGCACAAGCTCGCAATGGAGACCATCAACGAGATAAGGGAGAGGTACAAGCTAAAAATCACAGTTGCAGATATCATCGGCAAGAAATGGCTCTGCCTCCAGCCTAATATTGACAAGCTCTACCCTAGAGAGTTTGCAGAGTATTGCAAGAAGATGAAAGAGGATGGCTTGTGCGAATTCTACAACAAGACCAGAGACAAGAATGAGGTTTCAAAACAAGCGATTGAGCTGGTGAAGCAGCTAAAGCAGGAAAACAATACAGACACAGAACACGTTATTGAGAGAAGCAAATTGCAAGGGCTCTGCCCTTATGAAATAGCCCTGCTAATAGCCAAGGAAGCAAGAGTTATTGTCGGCGATTACTACTACCTTTTTAATCCTCACATTAGAGAGACCTTTCTGAGCAGGACAGGCAAGGAGCTCAACAAGATAATTATGATACTTGATGAAGGGCATAATCTTCCTGAAAGGGTTAAGGACTTAGCAAGCCACAAGATAAGCACCACAACAATAAGGAGAGCTTGGGATGAGGCCAAGAGGTTCAACAAAGAGGAGATAATGGAAGTCCTTGAACTGCTTGAGAAAAAACTCTGGAGCCTGGCAGAAGGAGTTGATGCAGAATCTTATATCCAGAAAAACCAGCTAATAGATGAGATTAAGGAAATAACTGATTACGATGAGCTCATCTCAGAGATGGGCGAGCTGGCTGACAAGATAAGAGAAGAGCAAAAACAATCATACCTAGGCGCAATATCTGCTTTCCTAGAAGCCTGGGCTGGTGATGACCAAGGGTTTGCAAGAATACTCGGCAAGAGCATAGGAATGAAAGGAGAACCAATAATTACAATACAATACAGGTGCCTTGACCCGAGCATTGTAACCAAGGATGTTATACGCGGGGCATATTCCACCATCCTGATGTCAGGCACTCTCTCGCCCACAAGCATGTACAAGGAAGTGCTTGGGTTTGACTCAGCAGAAGAAGCCAGCTACAAGAGCCCGTTCCCAGAGGATAACAAGCTCAACATCATCATACCCAAGACCAGCACCAAGTACGAGACCAGGAGCGACGAGCAGTACATGGAAATTGCAGAAATACTCTCCAGGGCGACTAACAAGATACCAGGTAACACAGCAGTATTCTTCCCTAGCTACGACCTCAGGGATGAAGTGAACAAGCACTTCACAAAACTAACAGACAAGATACTGTTTGTTGAGAAGCAAAAACTGAACAAAAAAGAAAAGCTTGACTTCCTTGAAGCATTCAAGAGTTACAAGAACGTAGGAGCCATACTCATGGGAGTGATTGGAGGCAATTTTGGCGAAGGCATAGACCTGCCAGGAGACTTCCTCAAAGCAGTCATCATAGTAGGGCTTCCCCTACAGAGGCCTGACCTGGAGACAGAAGCTCTGATAAAATATTATGATGAGAAGTTCAAGAAAGGCTGGGACTATGGATATTTGTTCCCTGCATTCAACAAAGCATTGCAAAGCGCAGGCAGGTGCATAAGAAGCGAGACAGACAAGGGAGTAATCATATTCCTAGACGAGAGATACACCTGGAAGAACTACAGCAGATGCTTCCCGCCAAGCTGGGACATCAAGACAACGCTACTCTACGAAAGCATGATAGAAAAATTCTTTGAGGAAAATAAATCATGAAGATACTAATCCTTGACTTTGACGGAGTAATAGCAGATAGCCTGAGCCTCCAAGTCAAAAGCGTAAACAAGTTCTCAAATAAGTTCGGTTATCAAAAAATTATTTCAGTAAAAATTTTTAAGGCTTATAACATGCAAGAAATAATTGAAAAAATCAAGATGCCAGAGAAATATTTAATCACAGCGATCCAAAAAATAAGGGAAGAAGCAAGCAAGCATTATGATAAAGTGTTGTTGTTTAAAGGCATTAATGAGGTTTTGGTAGAACTTAGCAAAAAATACAAGTTGATAATTCTTTCTTCTAACCAAGAAAGCACCATAAAGACATTCCTAGAGAAAAACAATATGAAAAATCTCTTTTCAGCAATTTATACTGGAGAAAAACTATTTGACAAGCACATAATCATCGGCAATATCATAAAGGACTTTAATGTCTCAAAAAAAGATGTTATTTTTATCGGAGACGAGCAAAGGGACATTGAAGCAGGAAAAAAATCTGGAATAAAAACAGGAGGAGTGACTTGGGGGTATAATTCTAAAGAAAGATTGATTAAAGAAAATCCTGATTTCTTATTTGAAAAAGCAGAAGAGCTTCTGCAGTTAGTAAAACAAGAGAAAGATGAAAATGATTCCGAGTAGAGGAGTAATTGGATGTCAAACAATGTAAAGATAAGAGAAATAGAATGCAAATCAGCGATTGGTAAGTGCGGCTTTCCAGGAGGCGGATGGGCTGTTAATCCATACACCGGATGTGGTCATAATTGCAGATACTGCTATGCAAGGTTTATTAAAAGATTCACAGGTCACAATGAAGAGTGGGGGAGCTTCGTCGACGTAAGAGTTAATGTTGTTGAAATGCTGGAAAAACAAATGCGCTCACCCAAATACAAAAATGGTCAGATACATATAGGCACAGTAACAGACCCGTACCAGCCCATAGAGGAGAAGTACAAGCTAATGCCTAGAATACTTGAAGTTCTTGCAAAACACAACAATCCAGTGGCTATTCTCACAAAATCAGACCTTGTCCTACGCGATATTGACCTGCTCAAAAAAATAAAAGATCTTGATGTTAATTTCACAATCAACACGCTTGACGATAAATGGAAGAGCCGGATTGAGCCTTGCTCACCATCTATCAAAGGAAGATTGATTGCTGCAAAAAAACTAACTGATAACGGCATACGAGTCTACGCCATGATGGGGCCTTACTGGCCAGTCTTCACCGAACCAGATGCTCTGTTTGAAAAATTCAAGGAAGCAGGGATAAGCCACGTGTTCACAGAAAGCTTTAATACAACAGGAGGCAACTTTACCGGCGTAGATGAAATCCTGAGAAAACACTACCCTGGACTCTTATCTCAGATTAGAGAAACGCTTTTTGACAAGGACAAATTCAACTCATTCTATAAAGAAGCTGAGAAAAAAGTAAGGGGCGCCTCAAGAAAATACAAGATTCCAGTAACTATTTTCTTTGGCCTTGGCCATGCTGCGAAGTTTGATTAAAGGCAGAAAAAGAGATTATAAAACAAATATCATTCAAAGCCAATTAATTTATTTAAAGCAGATTAATCCAATAGAAGAAGGATTTTTTCTTAACTTTTCCCAATATTTTTTCCTATACGTCTTTATCGCTTCTTCATTAATGACAGGCTCAACCCATTCAATCCTCTTAAAACCAACCTCAGCCAAGCATTCTTCATATGCTGATTTTGACCAATAATAAAAATTCAGAATCACCTGATTCCCTTTTTCGTCCCTTATCTCGCATCTTAACAAGCCGCCATCTGAAAATAATTTTTTGCCATCCACAGAAGTGATGCGCCTGCCATACTCAAACTTTTTCATAGGCTTTAATTCTGGGTGGGGTACAATTGCGCAGAACTTACCATTATCAACAAGATGATTATACACTGAAACTAGCATGCTTCTTAATTCTTCTTTGGTTTGGGCATAGTCTAGAAGATAGACCGCGGCGATTATATCAAATTTATTCTTCAAATTCAAGAATCTAACGTCTGCGAGAACATATTCGATGCCTAGCCTTTGCTCTTCTTCAAATTGCCTGGCTTTTTGGATCAGTGATTCTGAAGAATCCACACCAATCACCTTTTTGAAGCCTAACCCTGCCAGAAGCCTAGTGAAAAAACCATCTCCGCATCCAAAATCAGCAGCATAGCCCGCGGTTATATCCCTAATAAGCTTGTAAAATAATGGAATCCTAATGTGTCTCTTTGTCTGATTTATTGTGTGAGAAAAATCATCAGCTATTTGATTAAAATCTTGCCGCCCCATATTACGCAAGAACAAGGTGAACTTATAACCTTTGCGTACATAAAATATTTACATAACCGTTTAGTAATATTTTCAGCTCATTCAATCACGGGCTCTCTGCCACAAACACAACGCTGCCGTTGCACTGGCCGAAGGCTTGGTATTCGGGTGGTGCCATGAACTGCCAGTAGGTTGAGTTAGCGCGCACTTCTTCATAAGCAGTCTTCGAAGGTATGGTGAATTGCAGGTCTTGCAGTGAAGCTGACAATTGCCGCTTAGAGCTGTAATTCGCAGTGTTATTGGTTGAGAATTTCTCGAACTCGATTGTGATGTTGTTTATCTGGCAAACCATTGACAAGCCTGTTCCTGTGGTTTCATCGTCTCCGCCAAAACCGTAGACACTTATGTTCATGGGCATGTTGCCGACGTTGCTGATATTAACGGTGACATTGGATGAAACATTATCTGGTTGCAGATATCCATAGTCAACTGTGCTAGTCGAAACATTCAGGGCGAAGAGCGGGTTGACAGTAATATTATCTGAGTTATTGGCTGTGAAATGCTCGCTCCATGCAAAGCCTGTGCAATTCCAAGTGCCATTGATTGCAAAGAACCACATTGAAAAAGCACATTGGTAATACGCAACAAGACTATCACCATAAAGGAAAGTGCAGCTTGTGTTTGAGTAGTGTGTCCTGTTGCTATCAACAGCATCAAGTGTTGTGGTCGAAGAGAAAATAGTTGCGTTAACTCCTTGGATGGCTGTGTAATCGTTTGGGTCAGATACTGTCAAGTTGCAATAAACTGTTTTGGTTATGCCGGCTGACAAGTCAATCTGATTTAAAGGAGTATAAAGAGCGTCGTCAACAATTATCGATGTTATATTAAGTATTGTAGTAATCACTGTTATATTTCCGTGCGTATTATTATTTCCTCTATTGCCAAGGGAATCGTTTGCATATACCAGCATCTCATAGCTGAAGCCTGTTGATAATCCTGTAAGATTCCATGTGCAGAAATAATCAGGCCCTGTTGTGGCGTTGCATGCATAATGCCAGCTGTCAGATGCATTCATCCTGTAAAAGAACATTACGATTGCGACGCCGCTCAACGGGTCGTCCAAGCTGGCGTTAACAGTGTACAAGAAGCCTGAGGTTAAAGCGTTAATCACAGAGTCATTCCTCGGCAGGTCAAGCGATGAATTTGGGCCAGCGGTATCAATTCCAATACGAATTGTGTTGCTCTGCCCGGTATTACCGGAAGGGTCAGTGCAGTTAATATAAACAACATAGTTCGAATCCCCGAGGCTGGTGTTGACTGTCAAAATTGTCTGGGTGTCAGCATTGACATTCGGAGTAAAGTTATACGGTGTATCATTGAAGTACAAGGTGCAATTGGCTGTCAAATCAGACAGGTCTGAGAAATTGAAATCCACGCTTGGCAGGGTGTTGGTAGTATAAGTCAGGTCTAATGTCATGTTTATGTACACATCGGGAGCATCAGCATTGATGTAAGAAACATTCGAGCCGTAGGTCACAAAGCTTCCATAATTAGGGGCTATGTCAAAAAGAGTGCTGCCGTTAGCAGCCATAAATGTGATGTTCACAATGCTTATGTTAGTCATGTTTATCTGTGAAAAATTCGCCTTCATTTCAAAAGCCCTTGTGCTGTTGCTAGCAATGCAACTTCCTACACGCTGATTGGTTGAATTATAAATAGAGCAAGAAGTCACGTTCCACTGCAATCTATAGTCATATAGGAATGGGAGGACTTGGCCGCCTACTGCTGTCTGGTTGCCTGTACTTGGGTCATTAGTGCTGATATAGACGCCGTAATACCTGTTGCTGCTGCGATTCATTGTGCCGTTCATTCCCATTCTAACAAACAGGTATGTTCTGTTATTGGCGATTGAATAGTTCATGATGTCAAAACCTGCGTTGCTGCTTCTGTTATCAAGCTTTGGGTCCTCAAGGTTCACTACAGCGCTCCAATCAGCAAAAGCTCCGTCAATCACTATATTTGTAAGGCTGTATTCCCAAACCCTCGGAGAGAAATTGGTTTTCACAGTATTGTTGATGTTCCCAACGCTGTCATTCGCCCAAATGGTGATATTATAGGTTCCTGAAGGGTAAAAATTAACATTAAACGAGGCATTCCAATAAATAGCCTCAGATGTATTGGTCATGGTGTAATTAGCAACGCTTGTTCCATTCGGATAATAAATCCTGGCTATTACAGTGCTGATGCCAGCAATATCACTAACATTAGCTGAGATGTTGATGAGCGAGCCATTCAGAGGATAAGGCTCGACACTGGCATTTATAACCAGAGGGCCAGAGGTATCGACTGTTATGTGAATAATCGTGCTTTTTCCGGTGTTGGTCGCGTTATCAGTGCAGTTAACATAAACATCATAGCCTGAAGCACTCAGTGTAGTGTTGACTGTCAAAGTCTTCTGAGTGTAGTTCAGTACCCCCGCTGTAAAATTATAAGGCGTTTCATTGAAATAAAGAGTGCAATTCGCGCTTGCTGCCAATGCATCATTAAAATTGAAATCCACTCTTGGGCGAGTGTTATTGGTAAATCCTCCATCCAAAGAAAGGTTAATATTCACCACAGGAGCCGTGAGGTCCACAGTCAAGTTCCTAACAGTATTAAAGCCGATATTGCCTGCTGTGTCAGAGCAATTAATAGACCAAAGATGTATTCCTTCACCTAAGGGCGTGCTTGAAATATTCGTTGGAGTCTGGTTCAAAACGCTGCCATTACTGCCAACAGAAAGGCCGTCAACATAAACACTGCAATTCATAACTGAAGATAAGCTATCAGTGGTGTTAAAAAGAAAATCAACAGTAGCATCATTTACCCAGGCATCACGAGCAGGGCTCACAGGGGTCACCTGAGGAGCAGTCAAATCAACAAGAACATGAATCACGCTACTCTTGCCGATGTTGGTAGCGTTGTCTGTGCAGTTAATGTAGACAGAATAATTGCCATCAGACAATGTTTCATTGACTTGCATAGAACTTTGAGTGTTGTTAATAACACCAGAGCTAAAATTATAAGGCACATCATCGAAGTATAAGGTGCAATTTGAGCTTGTCGCCAAGTTATCAGTGAAATTGAAATCCACGCTAGGGCTGGGGTTATTGGTGAACCATTCATCCAAAGAAAGATTGATGTTGACAGTCGGGGCAGTGAGGTCTATGTAAAAAGTTTTTGGGCTGCTGCTGGCACCATTGCCTGCGCTGTCAGTGCAATTGATTGACCAATCATGGCGGCCTATTCCCAGTGCGCTGCTAGTAATGTTGGTCCAGGTGTAATTCAGTGTGCTTGCATTATTGCCCACATACACACCATCTACTGAAACGCTGCAGTTCAAAACCGGATCAAGATTATCTGACGCATTGAATATGAAATCAGGTGTTGTGTCTGATATGAAAGCATCTCTCGGAGGGCTGATTGTTTGTATTAGGGACGGCCCGGTGGTGTCAACTATTATGTGTATGACGCTGCTCTTGCCTATTGCTCCGTAAATATTGGTGCAATTCACATAAACTGTGTAATTGTTATCCCCTAGAGGAGTATTAACTGTGATGTTGGTGTTGGTGTAATTCAAAACGCTCAGGTTGTTTCCGTAAGCGGCGTCGTCAAAGTATAATGTGCAGTTCGCAGTTAGGCTATCAGTGTCTGAGTAGTTGAAATTTACATTTGGCTGGGTGTTAGTGGTGAAGAGCCCATCAAGTGACAAGTTAATATTTACTGTGGGGACCGAAGAATAATTAGCTGTAACCCATACGTCAGTGTAGTTTATCTGGTCGTAAACCGTGGAGTTCTTGTAGTCCATGTAGATGGCTCTTATGCTGAGGTTTCTGTTAGCCTGAGTAGCCCATGCTGCTAGGATGGTAGAATTGGTTGTTGATTTCGAGAAGAGTCCTGTCCCTGTAATGCTTAATTTTCCTATATTTATCCATGCAGAGCCATTGTATAGTGTCAGGTCTAGGTCTGGTACATTATTGCCTGAAGCTACTGAAGAAGCATTATTATAATATGATACATTAACAGTGATAGTTATGTTAAATATGGGTGGTGTTAATCCAGCCAAGGCGATGTTGGTGTAGTTAGTGAATGATTTGTTAACATCAGACTCCATAGCTGTTCCTAAAAGCCTAATATCATCAACAATGCACCTCTCATTTAATTGTGCGTTGTGATAGCAAGCAAACCTCATCTGGAAATTGACGTTGTTATCAGCAGAGCCTCCTAAGTTAAAGCTTTGCTGGGCACCGCAAGCAAGGGCTGCCTGCCGAGTAAATACCGTGGTCCATGCGCTTCCATCATACCAAGAAGCATTAAGGTACTCGAACTGGGCTGCGTCCAGGGCGTTGACAGACGGAGTGAACCTGAAAGTTATCCCGCTATAGCCACTGGTGTTAACCACTGATTTATTTGAGATGAGGTAAGATAATCCTGTTAATGAGTCTCGGAAGCTGCTAACGTTGCAAGCATTGGCTGTCGAGTTGGTCCAATCACCATCCACTGTATCGTTCCAATAAGTTGTATTCAGTATTGTTGCTGGTTCATAGAAAAATACAACTTGAGTGCCTGCGCCGCCGTATTGTATTGTCCCGCTCTCCAGGTCAGAGCTCGTCACAACAGGGTCTATTGCAATGTACCATGGTCTTGCTTCGCTGAAAAGCGCAGGGATACTGCCGCTGGTGTACTCAACAAAAGACGGACCCAATTCAAAGAGTTCTGGAGTTACCAATGGAGGTAGTGCAGAGTAGCTTATCACAGAATTATTCGTCAATCCTGACCATCTCAGGAGCAGTGCGTCATTCGTCATTAATGGCATCGCGCCGCCAAAATCTAAAATTGTGAAATTTATCGGCAGCAGTTCAACAAAATCAAATACGCCGTTATCAGTGGGTGTATGAGATGTAATTCTAACTGTGGAAGTGAACGCCCCTTTCCAAGGGTCTGTAGTGACGGGCGCGTCCCTTATGATGTCAAATTCATAGAATGATTTCACCACGAAGGAAGACAACATTGTGCTGTTAACATTAATCGCATTAGCAGTTACAGTAATAGAATAATTTCCTTCCAAGGAAGTTCCGAAATATGCTCCTTCATATATTCCTCTTTGGGTTTCTGTTATCCCGCCGCCTAATGTTGTTAGTGTTAAAGTATTATTCTCAGGGTTTACAATCGCCACTGCTACATCAGCGTTTTCCACTAGATGACCTTGAGTGTCAAGCACAACAATAATGAACTCGGCCTCCTCAAGTGGATGATAAATTGATTTCTTGGTGTTAATACTCGCAACTCCTGTCTCTGCATAGCCAGGGTCTTCAGGGCTTATCTCAAACTCATAAGCCTGGCCTGGTGTCAAATCCATTATTTTCTGCCAGAAGCCAAGGCACTGCTGCATTTCAAAATTCCAATCCTTGCACTTCCAAAGCTCATTGCCAACTGCAACGCCTGTTGCTGTCCCGTTGATGAAATTTAACTGGCTTGCATCAATAGCAAAGGCCTTGAGCACGTTCTTCTGCTTAATGCGCGCCTTAGCTACAGGCACGTCATCAATTCCAAGGCTTAGGTTAAGCTGGCCAGAGCCTTTTGCCAACCTTAAGTTTCTCAGCTTTACCTCTTTCAAAGCAACATTATTCAAAACCAAATCTGCAGAACCAGTGCTGTTCTGCTCGTCAATAATATTCATCTCAAAATCTTTTCGATCCCCTCTACTGTTGAATATTTTGACCATTCTCTTACCTGATGGAGGCATAATCTCAAATGCATATTCATAAAGCACATCACCCTTAGCATCTCTGAGAACCATCTCATGCAGGCCAACACCCTGCGGAATAAAGCTAACATAGTGTAAATCACCCATATATTTTTTTGAAACTCCATTAAAAGAATGATAAAGGCTCACCTGCTCGTAGTCAGGTAGATTCTCCAGTATATTAACATAAACCCGTACCTGCTCTCCCTCAAAATAAGATTTCTTATCAGTTGAAATCAAACTCGCTTGAACCGGTTCCTGATTCATAGGCGGCTCATATTCTTCAGTTCCACCAGGGGCAATTACTCCCTCAGAAGTATTTACTCCATAAGATGGCTCCCTGGAAATGACATCATCAAGCTGCTTCACAACTCCATTGCCAATTACTTTAAATGAAAGAGAATAAAAAATAGCCCCGGCTGATTTCTCAACCAGGGCAATGGTGTAGATACCTTCTTCTGTTGGATAAAAAAACATGACTGGGTTAAAATCTCCCTTGTAGTCATAGCTGTTGTTTTGCGCCATAATAGAAAGGTAATAATTATAGTACTGGTTCGGATCCATATTGATGCTAATGATTACAGTCTCATCTATCTCGTAGGTTTGCTTGTCAATGGAAAGCGGCGGCAAGTCAGGAGCGCTGGTGATAAAGTTAAAACTAAAAATAAGAATAAAGAATATGATACTTCCAACTATGAAAAACTTTGAACGCATCTACACCACCACAAAAAACTATCTATCTGAAAAGCATGATGTGTTAGGATATTTTATCTCGCTAATCTCTTTCGCCTTCTTAAAATCAAAATTATAAGGATAGCAATTATGACAGTCAATATTATCAAAATAGCTTCCCATCCCAAGCCTTCCTTGCCAATAGGAGGCGTGCCTGTTGGGTTAACATTCAGCAAAGAACTCCTCTCAAAAGTCAGCTTCTTGTTATAAAGCACTCTTCCCTTAATAATGTACTGGCCTTCTTGCACAGGGTTGAAATAAGTCCTGAGGCTCACAGTCTCACCTGGCATGACATCCAACGAGTCTGTGTCAATGACCTTGAATATGCTCTCCCCAGAAGTTATGGTTCCCTTGAACTTGGCGCTCACCACTCTTGTGCCTAGGTTCTTGAAAACAGCATCAATAGGCACGATATCTCCTGTCTTGGCCCATGGAGCATTTTCAATGCTGACCAACTCTCCCTTATCACTCACTCCTCCCTTCTCAATAACGCTAACAGTAACAAAGCCCTCACCCTGGTCTCCACAAGTAGGAGTCTTGACCTTTACCCAGTATTGCCCGATCTTGAGGTTCTGAGGGATAGAATAGAAAATAGTTTTTTGTACAGTTGGCAAGATGGATTCATTCACTGTGAAATTAAATACTTTAACGATCTCTGTCTGGTCCTGGTTCCAGAACTCCAGGACAAAATTAGGCTTTATGCGCACATTGCCATCATTGGTCACCACGGCATAAAATTCGAGAGGATAGCCTTCCTCGACATCATCCAATACAAAACCTCCTGCCCTACAGTTCACAATTTCCTGGCCCGTGATATCCACGCCAATGCGAATATTAATAGCGGCTCTCACAGCTGTGCCAAACTGGCCTTGAGGCCCTGCAAGCGCGCCCGTCAAGAACCTTACAGCAGCAGAGTAGTGCTGGTTTTTTGCGTCTCCTGGCGGCTCAACAATAATAAGCACTGAATTGGAATAGTCTTTTCTTATAAAGAAAGGCTGCTCAGCAGGCTCAATCCTAATCCAATCAGCAATCTCGCCTTCAATCTTGTAAGTCACACTCAGGTTGAAATCAGTATCAGTAGTCAGGACGACCTGATCCTGGGCATAACCGTTCTTGAGCACGTTCTTATAATTAATTATTCCTTTGGTAGCTCCGATTACAGTAGCTTCTACTAGGGCTGTGCTCAGCCCCAGCAAAACCAAAGCAATAACTACTAGTAAGAATTCTTTCTTCGCCTTAACAGTTCTCTTATTTAAAACACCCACCTTCATATCTCCCAGCAAAGCCTGCTTTTTCCTCAATTTCCCTCTGTCCTAAGCATATATAAATCTTTCTGAAATGGATGAGGGATGATAAAAAGTCGCCGCAACCTGCAACAAGTGCGACACAGTTTGCCAGGCAAACAAGTTGCACTGCGGTTGCTGTGACTGGGGTCGCGCCCTCCGGGCTGTCACTGGCGACTTTTTGGAAGATAAATATCGTTTAAAAAACCGGCTTTGCACTTTAATTCAGCCTTTTATATGCAAATTCCTCTTCTGCACATTTTTTAAAATCGATGCTTATGCCCAGTTCGTAGGCTTCTTGTACTAGGACGCATAGGTTGTGGCATAGGCATTTTGCCAGTATTTCGTTAGTTTGCCCTGTTTCTGTCTTGCTTCTCAGGTGATTTCCGAACTTTCGCTTTAGCATGTGAAAGGTAGTCTCCACGTTGCTTCTCTTGTGGTAATGGTAGGCAAACTCTGTCGGATAGTTTATTGAGAATTTGTACATTTTGCTCCAAATGATGCTTCCGCCTGGTCTTCCACTAGTGTTTGCCTTGAAGGGTATGAATGGAATGCCTCCAAGGTCTTCAACTAGGTCTAGGTTGTCTCTTGAGCTGTAGGCCTTGTCAGCGCTAACTTCTTCTATCTTGTAAAGTTTAGAAGTATCTTTGATAAGTTGACCGAATTGTGGTGAATCAGCATAGTTTCCAGGAGTTATGTTCACAGCCGTAATTATGTTAGTTCTTACTCCGCAAGTCAAGTGAATCTTCTTCCAGAGTCTTTCTTTGCCATCGCTCTTGCCCCATTTATATTCAAACCATCGACCAAACATTGACGTGGTAAATCCTGAGCTGTCAACTGCAAAGTCGGTTTCTATGGCTTGCAAAGGCAACCCTGCGACTTGTACAAGGTACTTTAACCATCTTGTAATCTCAGGATCTTTGAGAATCTTGAGAACTGTATTAAAATGGGGAGTCTTAGAGACATAGCCCATTTTATTAGCTATAGCGAGGTCTGAGATGCATCTTCGGCTGCTCTTGACGTTATAGCTCTGCATCACCAGGTAAAATATCTTATCTCGAATGTTGACTGGTTTTCTGCCAACGCCACGCTTTTCTTTTAAAGGTAAATAAGAAAGAAGCTCATCGAGAATGGCCATTAAAACGAGCTTTTCCTTGCTCTGAGCTTGGTTATAAGCTTGCCAATCTTGAGTGTACTTCTCTTTTTCTTTCTGTGGATACATTTCTAGAAGAGTTTGAGTAAAGGTTCTGTGTTCCGCAGTTCCGTTTTGACTTTGTCTTTGAAGTATCTCATTGGCAAGCGTATGAAGCTCGTTTCTCTTTATAAACTCTTGCTCTGTTGTTTCTAGCAATTAAATCACCCTCTTACTTAGTTAAGTATAACTTAGTAAAGTAGGATATATATTTAAATCTTTCGATTTCTTACTTAACAAAGTATAGTTTAGAAAAGTTTATATATGAGTACCACAATTACACAAGATAATGGGAAAGATAAAAATCACGGTCGAAGGATATAAATGCGAAAGATGCGGCCACGAATGGATACCACGAACAAAAAAAGAAGAACAACCAATAATCTGCCCGAAATGCAAAAGCCCATACTGGAACAAACCAAAAAAGAAAAAGTAAGAGCATGAACTATAACGATTTAGTAATTGCTCACCGAAGCAAAGAATTAGAGTTTGATAAGACCTATCTTGAGCTAATTCTTCCAATAAAGGATTCGTGGGTTGAATTGGATGCCGTTATTGATTTTGTCAGAAGATGGAATAGGAGAGTGCCGATAGGCAAAAACAAAGATAAAATTAAGCGGGCAGTTTTACGATTAAAGCCGAAATTTCAACAATTAAAGAAATGTAGCTTGGACGATTTTGATTTTTCTGAAAAGAATGTAGCACTTATTAAAGAGATTTTTCACGAATTATCTGAAACTGCTCTTAAAAGCACCGGTACAACAAAACTACTGCATGGCTTGAATCGTGACTTATTTGTGATGTGGGATAAAGGAATTTGCGAGCAGTATGGTTGTTATCAAAACGAAAATGGTTATATCCTGTTTTTGCGGATGATGCAGGACAAAGCAAGAGAATTAATTAAAGAGAAAACGAAGGCTGAAGTAGAGAAAGAATTGGGTAGGACACTTGCGAAACTTATTGATGAATACAACTGGATGAATTTCAGAACATCAAAAAAATAGATTTCTTTTTCCATAGTTTCCGAAAGATTTATAAGTTCTACCCCTTTATACTAGATAGGGTATCCCTAATATGAATAAAAGGGAAACCCCTTAATAATGCCATCAGAGAAAAAAGTTTTCGGAATCTTGTCAGATGAGGACTACGATTTGTTCAGTGTAGTTCTAAAAGAATACGGCATAAAACAATCGGAACTCGTCAGGGAAATTGTTCACTCTTGGTTATTTGCCAACAAATTACACTTCAATCAAAAAAAGAAAAAAGGTTAATTACCATGAAAAAAAACGGACATGCAACGCCAGAACGGAAAAACGGGTCAGTTTATACTCCCGAAATTCTTTCTCATTATATTGCGAAAAAAATATTGAGATATGCCTTACAAGATAAGTTTTTTTGTAATCTAAAAAATATAAGCGTTGTAGACCCTGCATCAGGAGATGGAATGCTTCTCAAGAGCATAACAGAAAATATTTTGCAGGAAAAGATGCTTGCAGGAAAGAGAATCACTGTTGTCGGAACTGATAATGACCAAAATGCTATAACGTCTTGCAGAACAAGACTGGCTTCAATATTAAATGAGAGGTTACAGGTCAAATTAATGAATACCAATGCACTCATTCCTCTACAAGAAAATTCTTTGATAAAGGGTTGGGAAAAAATACGGAATGAAGCAGATATAGGGAAAGGTTTTGACCTTCTTATTGCTAATCCTCCGTGGGGAGCTGACATTTCAGAATATAAAAACAAACTTGACAAATCTAATTTTAAGACACTTCAAGGACAATTTGATTCTTTTGAGTTGTTTGTGGAGTTGGCAATAAAAATCGTAAGAACCGATGGTTACTTTGGGTTTATTATTCCTGATTCTATACTAAATCATGGGAAAAGCATTTTGCGTGGTATGCTTTTGGAAAGAACACAGATACGATTTATAGCCAGATTAGGGGAGAAAATATTCCCCCACATCAATAGGGGGTGTGTTGTGGTAATCTGTAAAAATACTCTGCCGACAAAAAAGAATGTAGTTGATTGCTTTAGACTTTCAAGTAAAAATCGAAATAAAATACTTAATGGGTCGCTCACGTTCGCAGAAGCAGAAAAGACTTCAGCACATAGAGTTCCTCAAGAACGATTCGTAAAAAACACATATCAGAGATTTGATATTGACCTCAAAGAAAGCGAAACAACCGTGTTAAAGAAATTTAAGAAATATAACGAAACTCTTGCTTTCGTTTTAACAAGCACAAGGGGAGTGGAACTTGGGAAATCTGGCATGATTTGTCAATGTAGTAATTGTTCTGCGTGGTCTCCTTCGTCCGAACAGGAAAAAATTACTTGTCCATCCTGCGGTAGTGAATTTAATCCCACAATAGCACTAAAAAAAAGCATCATTTCCAAAGAGGAAATACCTCAATCTGTTCCGTTCATTACCGGTGGGGATTTAAGACGTTATGTTGGTCATCCTTCCCGCTGGATTAAACTCGGAATTAAAGGTATAAACTATAAACCAGCGAATACCTACAAACCGCCAAAAATACTGGTTAGGAAAACAGGAGTGGGAATAACCGCTATGCTTGATTATGACGGAGTATATACAAATCAAGTAGTCTATATCTTGAGAGGTATTCCTGAAAAGCCAACCAATCTTGAGTTCTTCATCGGTCTGATAAATTCAAGGGCATATTTTTTCTATCTGGTAAAGTCATTCGGAGAGCTTGAATGGAAATCACATCCCTATCTCACTCAAACACAAATACTTAACTTTCCTCTTCCAGATATAGACTCAGAAAAAAACAAAAAAATCATTCAGGAGATAAGTCAGTTGCTTCGTCCTTTTTTAATGAAAGGAACTGCTCTGCCAAATGAAGTGGATATAGCAGTAGAAGCATTGGTAGGCAAACTATTCTCCTTTAATAAGAGAGATTATAGAATAATTTTTAATGCTATTCAAGAATCCGATGAGCTAATACCTATAATGGAACTCAAAAAGATAACTGCCACTGATGTTGTGAACAAAATCAAGGAGTAACACAATGGGATACCGCTATATTGGGGCAAAGACCAAAATCAGCAATGAGATTATATCAGAAATCTCTAAAATTGTTCCACATGGTGGGACAGTAGCAGACTTAATGTGTGGAACAGGAGTGATTTCTCTTGAACTCAGAAAAAAAGGGTATAAAGTTATAGCTTCTGATATGATGCACCAAGCGTGCCATATCACCAAAGTAAAAGTCATGCTTCAGCAAGCACCACCATTTAAAGGAGCAAAAAAGTATTTTTCCAAGAAGGGACAACAGCTGCTAACGGAAACTTCTGGGTATGAAGCAATAATACAAACACTCAACAATCTGCCACCCATAAAAGGATATTTTTGGAAAGAATTTAGTCCAGAAGGAAAGCCAAAAAATGGTCTTGCACCACGAAAATACTTCACAGCAGAAAATGCACAAAAGATAGATTCAGCAAGAGCATTTATTAAGAAGCTGAAAAAGGAGAATGTAATTACCGACATTGAACATTCTCTGCTTATCCATGACTTAATCTTTGCGGTAAACGACGTAGCAAATATTGCTGGGACGTATGGTCATTATCTTTCTAAATTTGTTGCACGGGCAAAACAGTTAATAAAATTTATGCCTACTAAATTTGAGAAGGGTGGGAAAATAGAGGGGCATGAAATAATTCAAGGTTATGCAGAAGAGTTAGCGAGTAGAATACGAGCTGACCTTTGTTATATTGATCCTCCTTACATAAAGAGGCAATATGGGGCAAATTATCATGTGCTTGAAACTCTTGCAAAGGGTGATGAGCCAGAAGCAGAGGGAAAAAGTGGTTTGAGACCGTGGAGAGATGAGTATTCTGACTTTTGCTCTAAAGTGAAGATTCGTGATGCTTTTAAAAAAATATTCAGTGAAATGAAATGTCAACATTTCTTGATAAGTTATAGTTCTGACGGATTATTATCAAAAAAGCAATTAGTAGAATTGTTCTCCCAATTTGGGAAAGTCAGTATCAGAGAATTTTCTCATAAGCGGTTCAAAAGCAGAAATGAAGAAGCAAAAGAATACGTTACTGAGTATATCTTTTATCTAGAGAAGAATCAATCTTAATTAAATTGAGTAACAATTTTTGCATGGTCTGGATGCCACGTTATCGTATACTCCTCTCCATTAATCTTAAAAGTTAGTTTATTGTCCTTAATTTTTTTCAAATCAATACCTTCAACATTTGCATAGTGAAGCATCTTGTGAATCATAGGGCTTACAATGACAATATTGCGAGCAGAATCTGAACCATTCCACCCAAGTGCGATTAGATGATGTCCCTCTGAATAGTATTTTCCATTTCGTTTTTTAAACGTATATTTTATGCCAGAAATTTGACATTTGCCATCATAAAGTTTCTTGAGTTTTCTAACAGCTTTTGTATTGCGTTCCCTAACTTTCATCATCATTTCCTTTATTTTTGCAGGAGCATCATTGGCAATTTCTTCATCTTCGTCAAAATAAACTTTCTCTGACCTCTTAAAACTCTCTTCTTCAGGTTCTTCTGTTTCAACAAAATCACCAAGAGCTGGCGGTGCTTCGGCTCTGGGGATTACCCTAAAAGCCCATTCAGAGTCTAAAGTATCAAATAGAACCTCTCCATTAAATTCAATGTAACCAGCATCTTCAGTAAACATTCTGTTTAGTTGCCTGTTTACCGCCCAATCTGGTTCTGGGATGGCTTTCTGAAACCAACCAGCCCAATACTCGCCATTATCCAATTTAGCAATATAAACATGAAGATTCTCAATATGCCATCTTACAGCAGGGTCTTCTGGTTGCGGAAAACCTGTAAGGTCTGGTCGCCAAGCATAAACTCTGTTATTTTCCTTACTTCTCAATTTTTGCGAAGCAATGCTAACAGAATTAGCTCTACGCTGATATATCTTAACATCCTGAACTCCCATATTTGTTCCAAGACTACGAAGTGGAAGTTGCCAGCTTGAACCTTGCGTAGATTGAGTTGGGATAATTCCTCGTAAAAAGGCGTCCCAATTCTGAAGAGTTACATTTGAAGTAGGGAAATCTATATATGACTGTCCACCACCGCCTCGTTCAGTTCCCTCAGGTTTGTTTATGTTGAAAAAATCCGCATCCGTCAGTTTCCGAAAAACAACACTTCTAACTACTTGCATAGAGTTAGAAAATCAGTTTTTATTTATAAATATACCTACACCTGCCATGCAACACCTTCATTGCAACAGTCAAAGATTAAACAGAACCTTAGAAGAGCATCATCTTTCTTTACTTTCGGTTTCAGAAACTTCTGACTCCTGAGTCGCATTAGCTTTACTTTCTTCTTCAAGAATTGCTAAGTATTCATAATATGCTTTTGAAACTATTGCTGTATTTGGATTATCCCTATCTGATTTGTAATATACATCGATTAGAAAAATACGTTTTTTATCATTATCAACAAGGTATACCACTCTCCCGCACATATCTCTTGCTTGTTTGATTTGGATTCTTGTGAATGCAACAGGATGCGTTACCTTAGAACCAAGTCCATGAACGGGCTTGGTATTTGGGGTGTTCAGGTATTTTCCTTTCTCAATAACTAACTTTTTTGTTATAACTTTTATAACTGTAGCAAAATCTTCATCGAATGAATGTTTATACTTCTTACGAACATGTTTGTAATATTTTTGAAAATCAGAAGATTCCTTAACATCGTATTCAGAATCCACTTTATTCAACCTGTTTTATTAATTCCTCATCTCTATAGAAAACCAGATCGTAACTAATAGAATCACTATCATCAGTTACTTGCCAAGGCGTATCTTCATGAGATAAATCTTTTAGTTGTCGCCCATTCATATTTCCTATTTTCTTTATTACGCTCAACATCTCTTTCCGCTCATCTTCAGAGAGAAACTTCGGCTTAAATTCTTTGATTAACTTGATACTTTTTCCTACTTTTCTATCAGTATAGCTTACTTCTTCTATGTTTATCCAACCTTGCTCTTTTAATTGTTCTAGAGCCGGATATAACTTCTTTGGAAATGGACCGTATTCTAATCTAGAATACTCCTCATTCGTTATTGATTCGTAAGTCTTTTTATATCGATTAAAGTCTGCAAAATACAGAAGCTTAGCTAATTTCGTTAGACAAATATTCGGAGAGGTAGTATTCTTTAGTATAAACAAGATCGCCTCTGAGAACTTTTCATTTATTGGGGTCATGAGGTTTAGGCTCATCTCACCACCTCTTTATTTTAAGTATATTTAAACTTTCCGCTCTTTTAAAAATAACATCCGTAATCTCTAAATCCTTCTCAAGGTATTCTTTTAGTTCTTTTTGTTTATTGTTTTTAACCCAGCCTGCGACGTAGCTTCCATCTTCATCAGTCACTTCTAAACCAATCAAGACCGCATATTCTTTTAATTTCCCTTTCATATAATGGTTATACGCAGTAAGTTTTTGTCTTAAATCAATGATGTCAATCAAAAGGAAGGGATTTATTGCAACATTATTAATGAGACTTCTACCAACCAACATAGGCATATCGAAGTCACAAATTTTAAATCCGACAATGCCAACGGCACTGCTCCCTTTTCTTATAGCGCTCCATTCGAGCCAAAAATCCTCAAGTATCTTCTTTTCATCAGTAAATGAGAGACATATCTTATTTTTTCCGTTATGTCTAATCCCAATAGCTACGATTTTAGAGGCAATCGGATTAAGAAAGTTCTTTTTTCTATCCTCTTCAGTGGCTGCTTCATAGGCCTCCTGGTCTAAGGGAGCAGTTTCTACATCAATCACGAAATAATCCATAATCATGTGGTAATCTAAGCTCATTTTTAAAGTATTCCTCCACTTGTCCAGTGCTCTCCTCTAAAACCCAATTATGTGCAAATTCGCATAATTTATGTGCAAAAGGCTATTTATATGCAAAGCCTAAAAAACCGAAAACTTTATATATTAGTACTACCATACAATAGTAACAGATAAGGTTTTCGGGGGATTTTAATTAATACAAAACCTAATCGTCGATCGCATATTCAAAGTAACACAGAGAGGTCGTCACTAGGTTCTTAAGATCACCTCACCCACCCTTAACCCTATACATTCATCCTCTCTGTGTTACTTGATTTTTCTTATCTTGTCAATAAACACTAAAAAAAGAAAAATAACAATAAATTATTAGACTAAATATTCAGAACTTAAACTTAACATTCCCGCCTTTCTGCAACCTTTGAAGAGCTTTCTGCATTCCTTTTTCAGAATCAGCGCCTTTCATCATCTTAACAAGTTTCTTGCTTTCACGATACTGCTTTAACAATCCGCGAACTTCCTGTGTGCTTACGCCAGCTCCTTTCGCAATCCTCTCGACTCTGGTGCTGGTGATAATCTCAGGGTCTTCAAGCTCTTCCTTAACCATGCTGTTCATGATATAACGCCAAACTTCTAGTTTTTTCTCCTGAACCTGCAAAGCCTCTTTGGGAAGCTTTACCTGGCCCATGCCAGGAATCATCTCCATGACCTTGCCAATCGGGCCCATCTTTTTCAAAGCGCTCATCTGCTCGTACAAGTCTATAAGGTTGAATTCTCCTTTCAAGAACTTCCTGCCAAGATCCTGAGCTTCTTCTTCTGTGATGGCTTCCTTGGCTTTCTCAAGCAGTGCTTCTAAATCGCCCATTCCGAGCAATCTGCCGACGAATCCTTCTGGCTTGAACTCCTCAATATCAGGAATCTTCTCGCCGATACCGATGAACTTGACAGGCGCGCCAGTTACTGCGCAGGCAATCAATGCGCCTCCGCCCTTAGCAGTGCCTTCTAATTTTGAAATAAAAACACCTGTTACCTTGCAGGTCTCATGAAACTTTTTTGCCTGGCTCTCAGCAGCTTGGCCAATGTCTGCGCTGACAACAAGAATGTTCTCTTCAGGCTTTACAGTGATGTGAATCCTGTTAAGCTCGTCGATAAGCTCATTGCTCAGGGCATCCCTGCCTGCAGTGTCAATAATCAGCATATCGTATTTATGATATTCTTTCTCAAATGTCTTGTAAATCTTGACAGCATCCTTTTCTTTCCTAATGCCAAAGAAGTCCACGCCAACTTTTTTTGCAAGGATTTCCAGCTGGTCATAAGCAGCAGGCCTCCATGTATCTGTCTGAACAACTGCCACTTTCAAGCCTCGCTTCTTGTAAAATGCAGCAAGCTTTCCAGCGCTGGTTGTCTTCCCGCTGCCAAATAATCCGACGAGCATTAGCTTGAATGGCTGTCCCTTGACAAGAATCTTTGCGCCAGGCCCTCCTAAGAAATTAACTAATTCATCATACACAATTTTTATCAGGAACTCTTTCCGCGTAACGCCGCCAGGCGGCTCTTCTTTCATTGCGCGGGATTTTATCTTGTTAGTGAGATCAAAAACCAGCTTGACATTGACATCGCCCTGCAGGAGAGCGCGCTGTATATCCTTCACCAGCTCATTGATTAGTTTCTCATCTACAAAAGACGCTCCTGTAATCTTCTTGAGCGTGTTCTTCAATGAGTCTGAAAGCTTCTCTAAAACCATAATCAGCAGAGTATAGGGAGAATATTTAAAAAACTTGTGCATAAAAAGTCGCCTTGGCCGGCTTGCTCAGCAAATTTTTGGCACGCGGTAATTCCCAAGAAAATTTGTTCCTGCTGCAATGAATTATACATCAGCTTCACTCGCATCATTGGCCCAGGCGGCGACTTTTTTTAACGTACCATCTAGAATTCATAATAAAAAAAGAAATAAAAGCTCCCTATTGTTTATGAGGAAAAGGGGGAGGGTGGTTAGATAAGAACTAACCAATAGGGAGCTCTTTTTTCAAAACATGATTATTTTTTCTTGAACGAGAATGGCCTCGGAGGCTTCCTGAATTCTTGCAGCCACATCAATCCGATGCGCATCATGTTCTTGTTGAATTTCTCACTGAGCTTATAGGTCTTCTTGTACAAGTCGTAGTCGATCAAGCCCATTGTTTTCATGGGGGTTAAGATTCTGTCGTAAAATTGCCTCTTGTTATATGATATCTTGGTGGTTTTTTTCACTCCAAATTTTTCGTCCGCAGTAGTCTCTACGTCAACGCCGTCATGAAGGGCTGTTGCGAACATGGACATCTCTGTCTTCCCTATCTCGCCTTCCTTTGTTTTCATTTCTTCTATGAGCATCTTCGCAACAATGACTTGTTGTTTTGTCGCAAAAATTATCTCATATATGTTTTCAGGTAGGTTGTATTGATCAAAAAGGATAACCATAACAACACCAATAGCATCACTAGTATATAAATATTTCGTTTTGTATAGCTTTTAGTATATTAAAAGTAAGTAAATAAATAAGTAAATTTAAATATTGGTTTGCAGATTATTCAATAAAAAGATGGAATTCAGAAGAAAGATCTATTGCCGCGGAAGCAGCTACGAAACCACCATACCTATGCCGTTATTATTCTCAACAGACAAGAAAAAAAAATACGCAGCTGTCTTTGTATTTGAAGCTGAATCAAACAGATGGGTGATAAAAGTAGAAGAAGAAAAGGAGAGAAGATGAGAGAAAAAAATAGCTCATTAGAAACGAATCTGATTGCCTGCACAGTCATACTGCTATTCGCCCTTACCATGCTAGCATTTGATAAAGTTCTGCCAAAATCGTTTCAAGAAATAACAGGAGAAGTTGTTACCATGGTAAATGTTACTGCACCGCCGCCAGTTAATTGTAATTTCACATTGTACAGCGGGCTGAACCTTGTTTCATTCTTCTGCATACCCACTTCCTACCCGCGGGATTTTGTGATCATCAATATTTCGAATCTCGAAGCTATTTTTGAATATCAAAAAGGAGCCAGTGACCTGTGGAAGTCGTACAATCCAAGCCTTCCGAGCTTTGTCGTCCAGGACCTGAACTTCATGAGCAGAACAGAAGGGTATTGGATTGATATGAGTGCTGACGAGGATTTCTTTTTAGAGGGCGGCTTAAGGCTGCCAACATCAATTACATTAATGCCTGGATGGAATTTGCCAGGCTACCCGACGAATGAGGTTAAAGCAGTTAATGACTCATTCTCTTCATTAGAAGGAAACTATACGGAAGCCAGGGCATATAATCCGATTACTGATGTTTTTATTAGCTATGTCCCTGGCGTCGGCGGCGCGATAAACCAGACAGAGCCATACTATGGCTATTGGATAAACACAACAATAGATGAGGTGTGGACTGTTGATTAAGTCAACAAAAAAAACAACAAAGGAAAGCGCATACAGCATTCGATCTGCTAAGCTGATTATTTTTGTTTTGCTAATATTAGCTCTAGCTAGCAACGCTTCCAGCCTCCCGCCATTGCCCACTGAGTTTTACGGGATAATCAGAAACTACAATTTTAATGGCTCTGCAGGTATCACAATCAATGCTTATGATAGCAGCGGCACGCTTTGCGGCTCTTTCACAATTGTTAACGAAGGATATTATGGCGTGCTTACGTGCGCTGGAGATGACCCTGAAACTAACCAGGATGAAGGAGCAACACAAGGAGAAAACATCAGTTTCAGGTATCAAGGAGGTTACACCACTGTTCAAGGAGACAACACCTGGGACAGCGGAAGCTTCCACTACGTCAACCTTACTTATCCTGTAGTTTATTGCGGTGATTATTTTTGCGACACCATGTATGAGAACACTTTCACATGCCCGACTGATTGCCCATATTCTAACGGCACATTGAATATAACATACAACCAGACCAATATTAGTGGTGGAGGAGGAGCAGGAGAGGGTGGAGGAGGAGCAGGCGCAGCTGAAGAGGAAGGGGGTGGTGGAGCGCCACTAGGATTAGTGCCTCAATCATACTTGAATTACACTGGCGAGAACATGACTGGCCAAGAGGGCTTGGGTTTTGCTTGTCAGGAGAATTGGGTGTGCAGCAATTGGTCTAAATGCAGAATTGATGGCTTCCAGAGCAGGAATTGCACAGACAAGAATAACTGCGGAAGTTTTGAGAATAAGCCTCCTGAAGTCCAGAAATGCATTTACACGCCAACTTGCTTTGACGAAGTGAAGAACGGGCTTGAAGAAGGCATTGACTGCGGAGGGCTGTGCCGCCCCTGCATTAGCTGTTTTGATGACATCCAGAACTGCCATGATGATAAATGTGAAGAAGGAGTTGATTGCGGTGGCCCTTGTCCTAAGTGCCCAAGCTGCTTTGACGGAATTCAGAACTGCCACGATGGTGAATGCGAAGAAGGAATGGATTGCAATGGTTCCTGCGAAAAAACATGTCCGAAAATGCAATTGCCCCTGCCGGTTTTTGTGTGCAAAAAGGACTTCAATCCATTGTCAAACCAGAGCATATTGTTTTTCATAATAATTGTCTTGATCATCAGCATTGACTTGTCTTATTCACATCATAAAATAAAAGAGACTAGGAAGAACAAGAGCCTGAGCGACATCAAAAGGGCAAGAAAAGTCATGTCTCTCAAGAAAAGGCGCTACTTGTTTGTTTTCATAACCTTGCTGATTGCTGTGCTGCTCTATCTGTACTATTACTTTTTTATCATGTGCGAAGTAGGGTATCGTTTCTTATGGTTGCTGCTAGTGCTGTTGTTCATAAGCCCGCTCATCATCCACGGCATAATAAAGCATCTCGAGTATAGCGAGAAAAAACACTTCAAAAAGCTGGGTGCTCTCTTGGATATGCACTACAAGCAGATTGAAAATCTCATGCGCATTGAGAATGAGCATTTGACAGAGCTTGAGGAGGAATTAGCTGATGAACTCTATTTGTTGCTTGAAAAGCCAGAGTACAATGACCGTGCGCCTTCTGATGAGGTTAAGCTTTTGAAGGAGCTTTACAAAGAGCTGGTTTTGCTGTACTCCAAATACAAGGAAAGGGCCAGTCCTTTTGAGGATGAAAAAATCCTTTGCAATGAGATTTATGATTTGGTTGAGAATGATAAGTACAAACCAATCATCAGTAGCGACCAGAACTTTTCAAATATTGTGACTAAATTAAAAATCCTTTACAAGCAGTACGAGGCAAAGCAAAATCTTTATGACGAGATGAACCGGATTGATGAGTCAAAGGCAGAGCTAAAGGAAGAAGTGAACAGCCAAGGGAAATAGTCTGGATAAATGATGTTATGATATTTTTTATACTCTTTTATTCTTCAATTCTTTTACTATGGAGCAATCGCTGCAAAGACTACAGTTCCATTGCAGATGCCAAATGGGTTGGTGCTGACGTTAACGTGCAGCGTCCAATAAGTTGAGTTGATAACCTGCAGCGTATCATCTGTTTGTTGTATTATTTTTAATCCGGCGATGGTTGCGTATGATGTCTGAACTGAAGTCATGGCTGCGTATCCAGCTCCTGAAGTTATCGAGTATCTTTCGTTACTAATAGTTATGTTCCTTTGCGCGCACACCATGGCTAATCCTGCGTAGGTGGTTTCATTTTGTCCGCCAAACCCATATATTGAAATGTTAATGTCTCGGTTTCCAAAATTGGTGATGTTTGCTTGTTGTTCTGTTGAAGTGTCTCCTACAGGGACGTTGCCGAAGTCAATGAGGGAGGTTACATTCAGGGCGTATAATGCGTTTATTGTGAAATTCTTTATGAAGGTGTCACTGTTGTCCATGTCATCCCATATTGATGCGTTGGCTGTCCAGGTTCCATTGTTAGCGTAATATAGTAGGTCTAATGAGCATGTCCAGTTGACGGTGTATAAGCCATCGTCAGAAGTGTTTACGCAGCTAGCATTAGTGTAATGCGTGTTGTTATCGTTGGGGTCAACGCTATTATTAAGGTAATAATAGAATGTTATGTTGGTACGGTTGATGTTAGCCCCGCCTTCATAATCCATGATTGTGATGGTGCAGTTTATTGTTTTTGTGGTTCCTGCGTTGAGAGTGATGCTCGCACCATTGTTGCAGCTTATGTTGGTGATTTCAGGGAATGATTCGTTCACATTCACTGTGGTCCTCACGCTTACATTCTGATAGTTGCTGCTCGGTCCCCAACTGAAAGCCCATGGAAGAGAGCTATAAATATATACTGCGAGAAAGAAGAAGATTGCTAAACTTATCGATATATATTTGTTTTTTATTGGAATCACTTGGTATTCACCAAATCCGTTCACCGTTGCAACACTAATAGTATAGCTTTGTGTATATCTGTATAATAACAACTATATAAATCTTTCGTTTTTTGCAGCCATAAAGAAAGCAGAAAAGGGGCTTTTCTGGCTCATTCCAAATTGGTTGGGTTAAATTTTCACTCGTTCAGCTTCAGCGCCCTTCAAAACGCAAGAGTGCTCTCATTTGCTAGTAAGATGGGTGCTGTGAACTTTAGCTTATAGAAGAGCCGAGCTAGTAAATTTCATTTGGTTACGGTCTTCCAGTTAGCTTTTTACAGAGCTGTTTTTTGCAGCCTCAATTATTTTTTCCCGCAAGGTGTTCATCTCAAAATTCACCTTTAGTTTTTCTTTAAAAGACAAAGGAACGCGGGAGTAATGCATAAGCGCCAGAGTGTAATGCTGATTGGCTAGCTCAAAGTCCCCTTTTTCTAGCGCACCATATGATTCTTGGACAATTGCCAGTATTGAAGTTACATCATCTCTGTAAATGCTGGCTCCAACACCAGAGACAACATCAGCTTCATTTACCTTGATAGGTTCAGTCTTCAGAGAGGAAACAGCAGCAGGGAAATCTCTTTCACTTCTTTGCACTGGGCTCAAGAAGAAGAAATAATAGATGAGCAGGCCAGCAATAACCACCAACCCCACAATGATGGCTATCATTTGTACCAGGCTGCTTAGTGAACTAGCCTTGTCTATGGCTGCACCTGTCAGCTGCCCAGAGGCTTGAATTGTGTTTCCACTCCTGTTGCTTAAAAATTCATCAATGTCATAGAGCAATACCGTCTTTATTGCCTGAAGATTATTAACATCGCTCTCTCTCTTAATTGTGTACCTGATGCTAGAATCAGTAATGTCTTTCATATCCCAAACAGCACCCAGGCTGTTGAAATCAGACGGCGTTGTAGTGAACTGGATCTCAGAAACCTTTACAAATTCAGGCGGGATTATCTCCTGGATTAGCACTCCCTTTAATTCTGCTGGTGAAAACAATTTTTCTTTTATAAGCGTAACCTCCTCGCTTTCCTTGTACTCGTAGCTTATCTCGTAGGTGATGATGTCTTGCGTTATCCTGACTTCTTGCTGCAATTGGTTGATGCTGCTGGAGTATGCCTCTCTCAGCTCATCGCTCAGGGCTTTGTTGCGAATATAGTTATTGACTGCTTCCTGCACCAGGTTCTTTTCGACTAGCTGCTCTTTTTGTATCTTGCTTTTCGTGCTGACCTCCCTTATGATGTCTTTCTTATATTCCTTGAGCTTGGCATTGATTATATCGATCTTGGCCAGCAGGTCTTCTTTGGTTATGGCTGTTTCCCTGTAAGTCTTCATTTCTCCGATTAGCATCTGGATTTTGCCCTTGATTTCCTTTTGATTAGCAACCAAGGCATAGTCGTTGCTTAGCTGTATCGTGTTCTCATCTGTTGTCTCTTCAAGCTTGGCTGTCGCTATGTCTATTTTTTGCACAAGGCTCTCAAGCTCTCCTATTTTCTCATTGATGATTATCAGCAGGTCAGGGCTTTGCTTGAAAGTGGAGGTGAGGTTCTGGTATTCTGTCATTAGGAATTCTTCTTCTGATAGCAGCCCCTCATTCCCTGCCTTGTCAACTGCGCTAATCCTGTAGAAATACCCTATCTTGTTGGTAACGTTAGAGTCATAATAAGCCTTATCTTTAGTGGTGGCCTTGAAATTGGTTCTGTCTGTATTGCCTGTTGTGGATCGGTAGATGTTGAAGTGCTCTGGCTCTTCACCGACATAGTTCCACATTAGCCTAATCTTGTTATTTTCATTCACGAGCTTAAGCGTGTCTGGCTGGCCAGGTGGTTGGGTGTCGATGAGGAAGAGCTTTCCGCTAGTTACCTCACTGCCAACAGTGCCTTTTTTGTCCATCCCACTGAACATAAATTCACCAACAACCTCAATTTCGTCAGATGGGATGATGAGATAGCCTGTCCAGGAGGCTTGGCTTCCCTCTAATGGGACATTGACTATTCGATTAGAATAGCTGAATCTAAGGCTGGGCGCTGATAACAACTCCTCCGATGAAATCAGTGTTAATTTGTATGTTCCGTGGCTGATGGCCTTGTAGCTCGTGTTTTTTTCAAGGCTTATGGAAGCAGCGGGAGGCAGGTTAAGCTCTATGTTAAGGACTTGGGTTTCATCCTTGTTCCCTGTTGGGTCTTTGCAGCTAAGATATATAGTGTTGAGACCCTCGTTGATTTGCATTGGCTGTTCATGGAGCAAGGCGCCTGTTGTTTGGAAATAATTTTCGAGGTTGTCATACACTTGATTGTTTTTACCCCACTTACAGGTTGCTAGCTCGTCTGTGCTGATTCGCAAACTGAGTTGCTGCTGGTTCACTGTGCCTGTTGGTGTTATGCCGTAGATGGTTGGGGGGGTAGTGTCTATTATGAATTGAATTGTTTTGCTCTGCCCTATGTTATCTGAAGTGTCTTTGCACTTGACGTAGAGCTGCGTTTCTCCATCGCCAAAGCTTCTTAGTTTTGTATGCATCAGGCTGTTGCCGCTCAGGGTGAAGAGCATTGAGTCATAGCTCACATCCACTGCATCGTATTTGCACGTGCTGTTCTCATTGGTTATTGCTTTTAGTTCTATGAGGTTGTAGTTAAGGGTTCCTGTTGGTCCGGTTTCTGTTATTTCTGGCGGAGTGGTGTCTGTGACTGTAAAGGTTGAAGTGGATGTTTGGATTTCATTCTGCGAGTCTGTCGCGTATATTGTGTATGTGTTGTTTCCTTTTTGCTGAGGCACCCAGGCATAGGCATAGTGTTGGCTTTCTTTTTGCAAGGTGTGGTTTTGCTGGTCAAACTCTATGAGTGCTTGGATTATTGTAGCATTGGTGTTATTGGTCAGGATGCTGATTTGCACCCTCTGCACTTCGCCGTATTCGAGAGTATCGATTTGGCTTATGATTTGTATTTCTGGCAGAGCGTTTATTTCTGGAGGTGTGATTAGGAGAAGTGTAAGTATTATGGAAATGAATAAGGAAATAATAATTCCTTTTGTTCTATTCTTTTGTTGTTCTTTGATAGTTTTCATTTTTTTATCTAGCATGATGTAGCGTTCTGAGGGATATTTCTAGCTTCATCGACGGCTTTCAGAGCTTAATCTTGGCTAGAACTCCTTTGTCTTTCTCAACAGACTTTTCTATGGCCTTGGCCAGGTAGTCGTTGAGGGTGACGCCCTGCAGAACGCTTATTATTTTAGCTTTGGCGTGGGTTTCCTTGCTTATTGCTATGTTGACTTTCTGCATTTACCACCTCTAGGACAGTTTTCTGCCTATTCAGCCTTAATATTAGAGAGCAAGCTTTAAATATTTTTCTATAAAAGTTATAAATATATCTAAATATTAAAATATTTTATTTATTAAAATAAGTCTTTTGGTTTTGAGAAAGCAAAAAACTTAAGCATAATCAAAAAGAATTTTCAAAAAAGAAGAATCAAATCTGCTCCTTAAGGTTATGGACAAATGTCTCAAAGTCACCAATCTTGACGCATGCACCAGCAGCATGGTCGTGGCCTCCGCCGTAGCCATTCACATTCCTAAGGGCTTTTTCAATGATGTGTGGCAGCTTTACTTTGGTTGACCTGAGAGAGCACTTGTATTCGCCATTATATTCCCAGACTACCAGGATGACCTTGTCAGGATGCTTGTAAATCAGCTCGTTGCTTAGCTCTGCTGAGAAAGAGTAATCAGGACTTTTATATACAAAAACTATTAACTTGTCATCGGTCTCGAATTTTATTTGGCTTACGAGAGCATCATATTTTTCTTTTAGCTTGACATATTTCTTGTAGATGAATCGGCCTCCTGCTGTTTTTTGCTCTAATATCTCTTCAGGCTCTTTGATTCTGGTCAAGACCTTGACTGACTTCATCACATCTGATGCTTTTCCCTTGAGGTTAAATGAGATTATCTGTATGAGCTCTCCTATTTTTGAATCATGGAGAGCCACTTCTGGTTTTTTTATATCTGAGGGAAGCAGCGCGGGGTATTTTGTTCTGAATTCGTCCAGAATTTCATGTTCTGGCAAAAACCAGTCTCCTATCATGCCTGTCATTGCTATCCAGAGGTTTTCCTGCAACACCCTGTACACCCAATACGATGTTGGGCGGTTGTCATCTTGGTTTTCAGTTCTTGGGTTGAAGTATTGCGCTCCTTTTCTCTCAACGAGAGGGTGGTGGTCTATCCAAACAATTTTAGAAGATACTTTGTCTATGAACTCCTGGTTAACAATTGGTATGTCGACGATTATGACTAGGTCCGGGGAGTAGTCATTAACTTTTTGTGCCAGTTCTGGTCCGAGTTCTGGAGCATTCTTTACTGGTATTCCCTTACCTTCGCTTATGTGCTTGTATATGAGAAGAAAGCTTGCTAAGCCGTCTGCGTCGTCGTCAAAGAGGATTACTGGTCTGTGTGACGAGTCAAATATTTGCTTAAGTTCTTTTAGCTGGTTTTCTGTTAATCCCATTTGTTTGCTCCTAACCCGGGCTCTTTATAGCTTTTGTCTTTTTATGCTGTCAGTCCAGATATCAAACAGCACAACATCCTTATGATAGGGTTTTTTGAGAAGTATTTTGAAGGCTTTCTTGACTATGATGGATGCTGCCATGTGAACTGCAGGGTTAATTATTCCAACATCATCAGTTGGTTTTATTTTGTCTGTAAGTTTCTTTATTTTGTCAAAATTTATTCCCTTGTCACTTGTCACGACTAATCCCTGGCTGGCGGATGCAAGGGCGTGTATAAGCGGTGTTTTTTTCTTCTTGGTATGCTCTGATATTAGCTCGCTGGCTTCAGGGTTGCCTGTTGCGTCTATCACGACGTCAGCATCTACCAGGAAGATGTTGTTCTTGTTCAGGTCTTCATGAAAAGTCCTTACCTTAACTCTTGGATTGATTATGTCAAGGTATTTCTTTGCCTGTTTTGCCTTGAACTTAGTATCATCTTCCTCGAGGTAAAGTGATTGCGAGGATAAGTCTGGGATTAAGCACCTGCCTTTGTCTATGAGCCTGAGGCTTATTCCTGACCTGCTGAGCATTTCTGCCACTGTGGAGCCGATGCTTCCAAGCCCTGCTATTGCCACAGTCTTGGTTTCAAGAAGCTTCTGTCCTTTCTCCCCAATTTCTTTGAATTTGACTAGTTGAGCATATCTCATACTTAATCCCTCCTTTTCTTCTTTTTAATTAGAAGAGAAACAAGGGGATTTAGAGGAGTATTTATATTTAACTCTCGAAAGCGCTTCAAATAATTTATCTACTAAATAGTGGTAAAAGAAACGAAAGATTTATAAAGGAATAAATCAATAAGCATTTCAAAAGAGGGGATTATTTAATATGCCTGAAGAAAATAAGACTTTAGAAAAAATAGTCAAGACAGTCAAATGGCTTGATAGGAGAAAAAAATCTATTGAGCCGGGAATAGATAAAGTTCTGTTAACATTAGCTGCTAACGGTGCCATAATCTATAAAGTGTCTGAATTAATCGATAACTCGGAACTATCTGACCCAACCAACGCCCTGATAATGCTAGGAACTGGAGTATTGTTAACAGTGGGCAACTATATCACTTTCAAATCAGATAATAAAATAATCAATTACACTAGAAAAATCGCCAATAAAATCAACAGGGCGCTGGACAAATACAGGCCAATATCTTGGATAAAAACAGGACTTCTTGCAACATGGCTAACCATTAGCGCAGTTAATCTCGCACCGTATGCTCATCAAGTTTATGATGATTTCTTCCATAAAGATACAGCTAAGCAAACAGGAATTGCTCCTGAGGAAGAAGCCAAGCAAACAGAAGCAACACCAGATGAGAGTCAGTCTGGAATTGAGAAAAAATTAGAAGCAGAAACTGGTACAGAAATAGAATCTGGGCTTGTTGAATCTTCTGGCCTTATAATCCGCAGGAACAGGCCAGCAATATACGACCACCTTAGCTACACTTCTAATGTCCAGCACGATTTCTCAGGTACAAAGCTGGCTGATAAGGAGAGTGCAATCGGCAGAATACAAAGAACACTGAGATGGAAGCCTATTTATCAGGCAATAGAGCAGATTTACGGGTTAGAGCCGAACACGCTGGCAGGTATGATAATGGAGGAAAGCTACGGCGACCCTGTGCAGCCAAATGCACAGAATGACGGCGGCTTTGGAATAGTGCATGAGCAAGGTCCTCTTGCACCTGAATGGGGAGGAGATGTTTTTGGTAATTCAACAAGGTACAACGACAAACAATACGGAAAAAAGCTAGCAAAAATGATACGGGGCTGCAACTACGACGCTACCTGCATTCAAGAAAAAGATGAAAGAGCCCATCTTATTAAAGCACTAGATATCGCAGCAAGAATTGTCAAAACAGGTATCAATGTTCACGAAACCAATGATTACGGCATAGAATTTTTCAGAGCGCCGGGAAGAGTTGGAAAACACACTGGTTGGGAATATCTGAGCAGAGTAAAAAAATGGAAAGCTGACTTGGAAGACGAAGAAATGCTTAAGAAAACAGCAGATGACTTCAAAGAGAGGAACGGATACGAGTTCGATGAATACCTTAAAAAATGGCACGAAATGGCAGGCAACTGGGGCTTGAAAGAATATGTTGACGCTATGACTAACGCTAACAACCCTCATTGGAACAAGATATCTTCTCGGGACAAGGATATAAGGGTTGGAAAATCGGTTTACTACACTGCAAAGCCAGGAGACACTGTCTTTGGAATCACCCACAGAATTGCGCATGACAGGGTGACTGCTGATCAGTTCAGGAAACAGAACCATATTCGTAATAACAATATAATCCCGAACCAAAGGTATTTACTCTACAAAAGCAGGTAATTCCAAAAAATTTTTATTAGTCTTATTATTCTGTCTCATTCATGAACATTCGCTGCATCAAGTGCAAAGGAAAAGACCCTAGCATTTGCGGGAGGACTTTCTGCCCTATAATGATGAAGATTGGCGCCCAGAAAAAGGTGAACATGGAGTCTAAGCAGGATTTCTTTGGCCAGAGCCCTAATGTTTTTGTAGGCAGGTTTGGCTATCCAGAGGTTAATGTCGGTATCCTGAGTGTTGAGCAGTACGAAGAGCATGACAATCCATTATTGTGGTCCAGAGAGAATTATGATATTGCAAAGATAATCAACCTGAGGAGCAGCCTGGTGAATTCTAATTTCAAGGCACAGATCACTGGGTTCAAGGAGCGCTTCATGGAAGTGAGCAAAGAGGTTGGGATGGCAGAGAAGCCTGTTGATGTTGAGGTTAATCTTTCAAAAAAGCCTGTTTTCTCGCTGAGCTTTGAGCAGGACACCATGCCACACGGCCCTAATGTGAAATTAAAAAACGCGAGGGTTACTGAAAATCCTAAAATCCCTTATTTTGTTGATAAGGTTGCGGATGATATTGACTTAAAAGCCAGTAATGCATTGAATTATTTGTATAAGAAAGAATTTGACGAGCATTACCTTACAAGATTGCTGAGCATAGGCACGCTCGGGGTTAAGAAGCAGAGAAAGCTGGTGCCGACCAGGTTTGCAATAACCGCTGTAGATAGCAACCTCGGCAATGAGTTGGTGAAAAAAATAAAAGAGTACAATCAAACAGGATATCTTGCCTTTTTTGGAGGATATCTTGGAAACTATTTTTTGATTCTCTTATTTCCAGAAGTTTATTCTTATGAGCTTTTTGAGACTTATGCGCCAAATGTAAGCTGGAACATCAGCCAAGAAACAAATTACACTACGGATTACGAGCCTTATGATGGGCGGAAGAGCTATGCTGAGAATTGCGCAGGAGGATTCTATGCCTGCAGATTAGCTTTGCTTGAAAAACTAAGCAGAATTAAGCGACAAGCAAGCTGCCTGTGCCTGAGGTTCATAACCGGAGAGTACTACGCGCCTTTAGGGGTGTGGGTTGTACGGCAAGCAGTCAGGAAAACATTGGAGAATAAACCAATCGAGTTCTCATCAAAAGAACTCATGCTTGCCTATGCAAAAAGCCTTGCAAAAAAGAAATTTGGATACGATGTTTCTGAGATGCTGCAAAAAAGCATTATGTTGAATAGCATCAAGACGCAGAAGAAGTTGAACTCATTCTTGTGAATAGCACTGGACAGAACCGAAAGATTTGCGTTCGGCACTGGACAAGTCGACGTGAAGCTTATAAACGAAACATCTTACTAAGGCTTGCTTTTCAAGGGCAAAGCTTCGGATGGAAACATTTATAAACATATGTAAATTATTGCTTCCAGATGGAAACAAAAATAACCATTTTGAAGTCTTTTTTTGAAGAGCCAAACAGAGAATACCACATCCGCGAACTATCGAGAATGCTTAAGATAAATCACACCACCGTACGCCAGCAGCTAAATAAGCTGGTTGATGAAGGGATATTAGAAGTGACTAAAGGAAAGCTTTACTCTGCTTACAAACCTATTATGACAAAGAAATTCCTAAACCTAAAGCTATACTATAACCTCGAAAAAATTAGATTAAGTAATCTTGTAGAAGAACTAGAAAAAACATATGATTACCCTGTAATGGTCTTATTCGGAAGCTATGCCCATGCACAGGATGACAAAAACAGTGATCTGGACATTTGCGTGATAAGCAACATAACTAAAGACGTAGATGCGGAAAAATACGAAAAGAAACTCAACAGGAAAGTCAGCCTGCACCAATTCACAAAGGAAAAATGGAAAAAGATGGCTAAAGAAAACAAAGAACTAATAAACAACATCTGCAACGGAATCGTCCTATCAGGGCAGCTAGAGGCAATAATATGAATTTTGAAAAAGCACTAATCCTTGGCGATGCAAGAAAAGTGCCTGTTGATATTCTCCGATCAAAAAGCATAATCTTATCTTCTAAGCAGGCAATCGCGACAGCAAAGACCATCATCCTGACAAAAGAATCTGCAAAAAGCATTTTTCGAGAGCTATACGAAGGTCTGCGAGAATACTGCGAAGCCCTAGGCTATATGAAAGGCTACAAATTCCAAAATCATGAGTCAATAACATTCTTCATAAGAGAAATATTGCACGAGGAAACTCTAGCAAACAAGTTCGACAGGTACAGAAAGCTTCGCAACGGCATAAACTACTACGGTGAAACAATCGAAGAAGAGACGGTGAAAGAAGCGCTAAAAGAGATACCTGAACTGACTAAAAAATTAGAGAAACATACATAGGCATCGACCGCGCCTGGCCGCTATTCACGTTCTATACTGGCGCGCTTGAAGATTCTTGATAAATACGCCGAGAGAGAAATATTTGGGGAAAAAGAAGTTCAGCATTGATGCTAACGCCCTCTTTAAGAAAAGCGTTTTACTGAACAAGATTAAGGCGCAGAAAAAATTATTGGATTTCTGACACAGCCACCCAAAAACAGTCAAATCACATATCTTTTATTTGCACCAAAATCATCTTGGCCGCTCGCTTAACCGATTTTTATATCAGCTTGTACATAATAGAGGAAAATCGGTTCCTGCGGCAATAAATTGTACCTTAGCTTCGCTCACCCTTGGCCATGAAGATGATTTTGGCACTTAAATTGACAGAGTACTCAATACAAAAAAATATAAATGGAGGAATCATTCTTAAGAGTGGTGTAAAATGCAGCAGAGCAAAAGAACGGTTATTGTAGCGTTTTTTGTGAACGCAGCCATTGCGGTGTTTAAGCTGGTGGCTGGATTGATAAGCAAAAGCTCTTCTATGCTTGCCGAGTCATATCATTCCTTCTCAGACACTTTCAATCAGGTATGCTTGTTCTTGGGGTTGAACCTGAGCAAGAAGCAAGCTGATGAGAAGCATCCTTTTGGCTATGGAAACGAGCAGTTTTTCTGGTCATTTATTGTTGCAGTGATGCTTTTTGGCGTTGCTGGAGTTTTGTCAGTGAAGCAAGGAATCCAAAAGCTCATTAATCCTCATGTGCTTGAAGATGTTACTTTAAGCTACATCGCACTGGGCGTTGCATTTGTCCTTGAAGCTTATGGCTTGTCTGTGGCACTTAAGGAGATAAGGCATTTTATGAAAACAGAGAAATGCAACAACATATTCCAGGCGATAAGGGATTCAAAGAATTCTATTGCAATCACAGTGGTGTTTGAGGATTCGCTCGCATTGACAGGATTGATTATCGCTGCTATCGGAATATTCCTAAGCGAGACCACAGGCAACATAATATTTGACAGCATAGCATCCATTGTAATTGGTGTGCTGCTGATGTTGTTCGCATTTATGCTAGCTTACAAAGTGAAAAACCTGCTCATAGGAGAATCCGTAAGCCCGATGAAAAGAAAAAATATACTCAAGATAGTGAACTCATTCAAGGAAGTTGAGAATGTAGTGGATTTAAGAACCATGCATCTCTCTGCAGAAGAGGCGCTGATAGTTATTGAAGTTAATTTCAAAAACAACGTCCACGTAGGAAGACTAGAGAAGGTCATAGCTGCCATGGACACGAAAATAAAGCAAGCTGTGCCTGGCTCAAAGGTGATAATAGAAGCTCATAAATAGATTAGCTAAAACCAAAACTTTTTATTATGTTAGGTTTTCCTCCTTTTTCTTATGGAACTCATTGATTTCAAAGTCAAGTTCGAGGAAGCAATTGCTAGGAATGATTCTATCGTCTTCTTTTGTAACTGCGAGATTGTTTATAGTGGTCGGGCAGAGGCTTTTCTTGCCAGAGGCGATCGCATCATCATTGTTAAAGGTGACAATACCTTATTAGTGCACCAGCCAGAGGGGGGCATGCCTATTAATTATATAAAACCAGGGAGCAGGGTTGAGCTTCAAGAGCTTGAAAACCACCTTGTTCTAAAAGCCCAGAACTTGGATTCAAAGGATTATCTTGATGTCGAGATATTTCGAGTGTATGATTTCATGAGCCATAAATTAGAAGACGGATTAAAGCAGGAGCTTGCTGGCAATGAGCGCGACATGAGCGACATGATAAAAGAACATCCTGAACTGATAAGCCCTGACTTTAAGCCGCTCTCAAGAGAAGAGCACACCACTTTTGGCTTCATCGATGTTTTTGGCCATGACAAGAAAGGCAATCTTGTGATTGTTGAGTGCAAGAGATACACTGCAAGCCTGCAGTGCGTCACCCAGCTCAGAAGGTATGTTGAGAAGATTAGCGAGCTCAAAGGAGTTGAGCTAAAAAAAGTAAAAGGAATCCTTGCAAGCCCAAGCATCAGTCCGAATGCAAAGGAAATGCTCAAGAAATGGGGTTTTGAATGGAAGCAAGTTAATCCACCGAAGAGATTGGAAAGATATAATAAGAATCAGAAGAATTTGTTTGATTGGTGAAATTCATCCGCCATCATGCCGCCACCCCAAAATCATAATGCCAGCGATCTTTCTCAGTCAACATGACTCCGGTCGCATTATTTACGTACAAATCAACATGGCTGAGATAGCAGTTCTCTGTTCCGAGTATTGCGTTTGCAAAATTCTCCATTGTTCCTCTGCTGCTAGCTCCATAATCAGCTACAGGAATTATCATATTGATTTTAACGCCAGAATCATGATCGTATAGTTCAGCAAGTTGGTTATTCGTTTCAATCTGAATAGTTCCTTTTTCAAATCTCACATTCATGAATTCAAAATATCTTCTTTCGTTCAGTCTTCTTGTGCCATGAAAGTCAAATTGCAAACCATCCTTGCGCAAACCGACTACGCGGTATTCATCAAATCGATTAACCAATTTTGTTGCCTGGAATGATTCATAGCCAAAGATGTAATGCACTAAATCTATCTCGTGATTTATATGGTCTATTAAGAGGCCGCGCTCATGCTTCCACTGCTTAGAAGGGCGATGATACGAAAAGTCAAATGAAAATATTATTGGTTCCCCGAGTTTTTCTGTAAGGCTTGCTATATTCTCCTTGAGCCAAACAAAAGGAGGGTTGTACCTTCTCAGATGGCAGCTTGTGACCACCAGATTATTGATGGCGGCTTGTTTGAGCAATGATTCCAGCTCCGGCAGCTCTTCGGCTTTGGTTACAATTGGCTTTTCTGTAAACGCATGCTTTCCGGCTGCGAGCACTTCCTTTAAGTCATTGAAATGGTGTTCATCTGGAGTTGCGATTAGGACTGCTTCTATGTCGCTATTGAAAAATTCTTTTCTGTGAGTATATTTTTGCAGATTTTCTCCGTGCGCATCTTCAAGTGCGGTCATGCTCTCAGAAGAAATATCGCATAATGACTTAAGTTTGAGGCTAGCAATGTCTTTTCCAGGAATGGCATGCGCCAATCTAGCATGCCTTCCGCATCCTAAGATTCCGTAGTTAATTGGGTTTTTTGCCATAAACAATAGATAATCTATAATATATTTATATCTTTTCAAATATTTTTCTTTCAAAATTCAAAAATTTTATATATAAGTTATAATTATGTAATAATTTATGCTTGATGATATGGATAAATCAATTCTTGAGGAGCTTGAGTTCAACAGCAGGCAGAGCAATGCAAAGATTGCAAAGAAACTTGGCACCAACAAGGCTTTTGTCAAATACCGGATTGACCGCTTGCAAAAAAATGGCATTATAACTGATTTTTCATACACAGCCAACCAAGTCATTCTTGGAAAGCTATCTTTCTGCGTTTTAATGCAATTCAAGGACATTTCCTATCCTGAGGAAGAAAAGTTAATCAGCGAGATTAGAAAAGTAAAAAATGTCCAGTGGATTCATTCTGTAACCGGAGAATGGGATGTCATAATCAGCATCATCGAAAAAAACATTTTCTCATTCATGGAGGCGCTAAATAAAATATTTGTTCTTGGCAAGATGCATGTAAGAAAATACCATTTCTATGTTGAGCATGAAGGCTGGATAAAGACCCATGAATATCTTTACAGTAATCCGAAAAAATCAATTGTCAGGTACGGCCTTGGTGAAGAAGTACTTCTTAACGAGCTCGAGCAATCTGTTTATGACATTCTCAAGAAAGAGCCTCAAATTTCTCTATTGGATATTGCGAAAAAGCTTGACAAGAGCTATGACACTATTAAATCAAAACATAACTATCTTCTTTCCAAAAAGATTCTTTTGCGTTGTGTTTCTAAGATAGATATTATCAAGCTGGGCTACAAAGATTTTCTCTGCCTCTTCAATCTATCGCCTGATGCTGAAAGTATTGACTCGTTCATTATCCAATGCAGGGATCATCCGAACATTATCAGATATGCAAAGACTCTCGGCCACTTCAACATGATACTGACTATTCAGGCAAAGAACCTTATTGAATTCAAAAAAATAATGGGCATATTCAAGAAAAAATTCTCAGGCATAATAATCTCTTCCGAGGTGATTCCTCTAACAAGCTGATCTTACCAGAAAAACAAGAGCATTTTTCTACTTGCACATGCCGCAGGCTTTCAATCCTTTTTTTCTTGCTTCGCCAGAATTAGGATAGGTTATCATGTTTGCATTCTTTACCCTGCCTAGACCAACGCAGTTTTTCTTGTAGTGGAACTTGGTGCCTGTTTTTGAGGCGAACACTTTTATTTCGCTCTTCTTTGGCTTGGGTTGGTTTTTCTGCTGGAGCTCCCTTATCCTCTTCTCTGCGCCTTCGAGTATGGCTTTCTCGCTTATCAGCTTTATCTTTTCGCTGATGGTCTTGACTCCTGCGTCAATCTTGTCAATGTCTTTTTTTACTTTCTCGAGGTCTAGCCTGGGAGTTTCTTTTAGCTCCCTTACTTTTGGTAGCTCAGCTATTTCTGGCTCTGTTTCATAATCAAAAATCATTGATTTGGGTAGCTGGGCATTGAGCTCTTTCCATTCTTCCTCTTCTTCCTCTGCTTTTTCATCGGATGTTTGTTCAGGCTCATCCTCAGGTTCATCTTCAGGCTCTTCCTCGTCCATCACGTCGTAAACTATTTTCTCTATTCTTGGCTCTGGAAGATCCACCACTCTTATACCTGATTTTGCTCCTGGCTCAAAGAAGCCAGCCAGCTCTTTTAATTCATCCCTCTTCCTGAAGGCTGCTATGTCATCATCTTTGGGCTTTGATGGCTGCTTCCTTGTTTTTGGTAACTTGAAATGCAGCTTGTCCTTGAAAAGCAGGATGATGACTGCTATGAAGTAGATGAGGAATATAATCAAGCCTATGAATTCTGTGAACAAACTCCTGTTGAGCACTACTAAAACGAGCATGAATGCCAAGCCTAGGATTGCTGCCCAGAAGGCGCACCATTGTTCCAGCCCTAGCTCTTTTTCCTTGTAGAAAAGGTAGAGTATAATGGCTTGTGCTATGATGAAGAAAACCACCAGGCTTCCTAGTGAGATGATTTCATTCGTCATAAAGAGCAGCGGTATGATTAGCCCGCTTATCACCAGCAAGAATATTGCTCTTTGCTTAAACATCTCAACCATCTTAACCCCGTATAGTAGAAAAATAAAAGAGGTATATAAAACTTTTCTTTTGATAACCACTCTGGAGTGGTCTGCATATCATTATACTATCAGATTCATATTAAGTCCGATGTCCAACTGTATTTATAATAATCAATAATTGGAGCCATATCAAAATCTTTAATTATTTTAGAGTATTTTAACCGTATGCTTCTTAATATATTATCAAGCTCAATATAGTCCTTTGCATATACGCCGATGAGAATATCCCATTTCCCGGATGTCTTTGCCACATAAGAAATATTTTTATTGGCTTTTAAAAAACCAATAAAAGCATTTTCCTCCTCAGGTTCAAGGTTCAATAAAGAAAACCCAACATAAGCATTAAGGCTGTATCCTAGTAATTTTGGATTGATTTCAGCAATATATCGATAAATTAATTTGGTTTGCTCTAATTTTTTTATCCTGTATTTTACAACATCCCTGGGAAGGCCTGTTTTTTTAGCTATTTGGCTAATACTCTGCCTGGCATTTATTTGGAGTTGTTTTATGATTTTCCTGTCCTTATCATCAATTTTCATATATCTCAATTACCCAAAAAGGATAACTTATATAAAAATCTTTCTTATTTTGGGTAAAAATTTTACCAAAAACATATAAAGTATCCTGATTGTCCACTAATCAACAAATTGAATTATCAAATTACTGCCAAATTTTGGGGGTTAACCATGAGCTACAAGTATCTCGTTAAATTAAACATTCCTAAAGCAAAGTTGGAAGAGCCTATCATTGAGATGACTAGAATTAACCCTCTCTTTATAGGAAACGAAGTAACCATGCTAGTTTGCTTACAGACTCGCATTTATACACCTAACGACAAGAATCATCCCTATTATTTCTATGACGTAGCTGACAAGAACGGAAGTAGCAGGTATTATGTCAATTTACCACTCGGTAAAGTTGAAAGAATTATGCACAGGACTATCGGAGCCGCCCTCCGTCTAGATAACATAATTGCAGGTGAATGGACAGAAGAAGGTAACTACGAGCCAGATGCAGTAGTATTAAGTAAAGTAGATTTAGACCAGGTATTGAATAATACTTTTTGCTGGCATGACAGGCCTGATTTTACAGGCCAACTTACTGAAAAATACAAATTAAAAGAAATGAAATCAAGGTATGATAAGAAAGAAAAATTTAAATTGGATACTTTGGCTGAAATCTATCGTATTGAAACAAAGATGAATAGAATGATACTGAGTGGAAAAGAATTTACTTATATTTATGACTTATACCCTGATTTTATAAAATAATTTTTAAGTTAATTCTAATCGCGATTATCTAACAAACACCCTTAAGTAACTACATTTATAAATTAATCTTTTATTCTGCATATAAGAAATGAATGTGAATCCTGAACTAAAGGAAATCGTCAAGGCATGGCTGGCCATAAGCATAGCCTTTGGCATACTCATCATGCAAGCTGGCAAATCCTTTGGCTTCAGCTTCATGGTCGCAGCGCTAACTGTCGGATTAGGCTTCCTGGCTCATGAGCTGGCTCACAGGCATTTTGCAAGGAAATTCCACAAGCACGCAGAATTCAGGGCCAACAACATGATGCTCGTATTAGCAATCATTATGAGCTTTTTCGGCTTTGTAATAGCAGCGCCAGGAGCAGTTCTCATATCTGGCTTTGTCTCAAGAAAAGAAGGAGGCATCATTGCAACAGCAGGCCCTGCAGCCAATCTTGTGTTAGCGCTCATATTCCTGCCATTTATTTTTATCATCCCCTCAATAGCATATTATGGTTTTATGATAAACGCCTGGCTAGCACTATTCAACCTAATACCATTCCTGGGATTTGACGGCCACAAAATAGTGGACTGGAGCAAGCCAGCCTACTTCATAATCCTAGGGATGGCCATTTTATTGAATGTTATCCACGCAATCCTGCCCAACCTAATGAACATATGAGGCGAGAAGAATGAGCCCACAACCCTATGAGCCGAGCATTGATGACATCGCAAAGAGAGACTTTGACGACTTTGAGCTGCAAATACACGACAAGAAGTCAATACAAGAGATAAAAAAGAAGATAAAGAGCAAAGGCTACAAGTCACTGGAAGAGATAGAAGCGCACCAGGAATTCCTAGAAGACCTAGGCAACAAGATAAGAACCATAATCCAAAATGAGAAAAGCATAGGTAAGGTTAACTGGGAATTAGAAAGGCACCTGGACGGCATACAATCACTCTACTTCAAACTCGAAGAACTAAGGAAAGAGCTGGAAAAAGACTAACAGGAGAATAAAAATGAAGTGCGACATATGCGGCAAGAAAATAGAAACCACCTTTCTCAACAAGATGATAGGCACAGTGATAAGGGATTCGAAAAAGAAGAAAAGAACTGTGTGCAATGAATGCCAGAGAAAATACACGACGAACGAATTGAGAACGAAACTTTAAAAACACCAATAGATTATTATTTCTCATAATGCCTCCGTAGCTTAGTGGCTTGAGCAGCGCACTCGTAACCAAGCGGGCAATGCGCAGGTCGGGAGTTCAAATGGGAAACCATGTTTCACACCCAGAAAAACAGGGTTTTTCTGAACGTCTCCTCGGAGGCTTATTTTTCTGAGTGCTACCGAGCAACGAAGTTGCGAGTGTAGCACACCTTTTCCAGATTTTTGTAAAATCTGCGTGGGTTCAACTCCCATCGGAGGCTTATTCTTTATCAAAATATTCTTGACAGAGCGTGCAGAAATAAGTATCCCTATAAACTCGGTTATAATTTGCATCAACACCATCCTGAACAGAAGCAACAGTCATGTTGTTGTATGGTAAATTTGTGCTGCATTTGGGGCAGTGTAAATCAGAATTTTGAGATTTGGCTTGTCTTTCTAGCATTAGCTTTCTGAAAAGAACAACAACTGGATGATCCAAGTTTATTCCATCATCAGTCTCCATTGGAATATCAGCGAGGCTTTTTGCCATAATTTTCAGAAGGCTTGTATAACTTATTAATCTTTTTGTATCAAAAAATATCAGAGCATTGTAGTGACATGATTTGGTAAACTATTTAAACTCAGTAAAATATTCTTTCGGTTGATGTTTATCATACCCAAGCGGTTTCGCGGGATAAAGAGGTTTGAGCAGATTCTGAGGATTCTGGCCAAGTATGAGCTAGGCTTCTTGCTGGAGAAAATTCGTCTTAAGAAGCACTCATTATTCCCTAGGAAGAAGAATGCTCTTCCTGCTGATCTCAGGAGGATGTTTGAGGAGTTGGGTGGCAGCTTTATCAAGCTGGGCCAGTTGCTGAGCTTAAGGCCTGACCTTATTCCGAGGGAGTATTGTGATGAGCTTAGCAAGTTGCAGGATGATGTTCCTCCTATTTCTTATGCAGAGGTTGAGCATGTTTTAAAGGCAGAATTTGGAAAGCCCGTCAAAAAGGTTTTTAGGAGCTTTGAGAAAAAGCCAATTGCTTCTGCGAGCATTGGCCAGGTTCATGTTGCAAAGCTGAAGAACGGCAAGAAGGTGGCTGTCAAAGTTATGCGGCCCGGCATCAAGGCGCTCTTTGAGACTGATTTGGAAATATTGGAGCATCTTGCAAGGCTTATCAAACATCATCTTAAACAGTCTATTGTTGATCCTGAGGAAATCTTTCAGGAGTTCAAGCAGTACACTGAGAACGAGCTGGATTACTTGAAAGAGGCTCACAATATCAAGATATTCTACAATAATTTCAAGAAGGATAAAAAAATAATCATTCCTGCGGTTATTGACAAGCTGACCACACACCGAGTGTTGGTCATGGATTTTGTCGAGGGCGTTGAATTGAAGAATATAATTTCTCATCCAAAGCAATTCAAGCGGGTGAATAAGAAAAAAATAGCTGGCTTGATTGTTTATAGCGTGCTCAAGCAAATCTTTGTTGACGGGTTCTTCCACGCAGACCCTCACCCCGCTAACATCATAGTGAACAAGGATAGGATAGGCTTTATTGATTTTGGCATTATTGGCAGGCTTGATGAGGAATTGAAGGAAAAGCTGGGCTTATTGTTTATCAGCATGATTCACAGGGATGCGAATGGCATGGTGAAGTCTTTCATCAGCCTCAACATGGTAGATTCTGATGTTGATGTTAATGGATTGAAGGAGGACATCCGGAACATTGTTGGAGAGTATTATGATACTGGCTTGGAAAAAATGGATTTTGCAGAGTTGTTCTTCAAAAGCATTGGCGTGGCCAAGAAACACAACATCCGGCTGCCCAAGGATTTCGTGCTGCTCGGCAAAGCCCTTGTAACCTTGCAGGGAGTTGGCATTGAGCTCAACCCTGGATTTAACCTGGTAAGGGAGACCAAGCCTTTTATTGACCATCTTGTTGATCAAAAGAAGAAGCCTTCTTATCTTGCGCAGAGATTGGCGAGGGAGACTGAGCGCTTTGCAGAATTCGTCCAGGGCTTGCCTGATGAATCGCAGAGGGTTTATAAGACGATACAAAAGGCAGATATTGCGCTTGACAGCATCAACACTGACTTAAGAAGCCTGACCAAAGAGGTTAGAGTCGAAGGCTGGAGGATTATCATGGGCATCATTATCGCTGCCCTAGTGATAGGGGCTAGCTTGACTTATAAGGCAATTCAGCCTATGAGCATTGCTTTCATAATAATAGCTTGCATCCTAGTGGTTTACTTATTGTTCTCGATGATAAAGGATACTTTCCGAAGCAAGAAGTGGTGATTAATTCTATACCAAAAACCGAAAAAGTGGCCTTGGGCACCCCGAGGGGGCAACCCCTGCCCAAACAGCCAACGAGCCGACCTTCGCAAAAATACTCAGGTGCAGCTCGTGCCGTAGGCTGTAGCGACTTTTTCAACTACGACAATAATCAAAAAATATTTATACTAGTTCTTTGTAAAATGCCCAGAGATGGCATATAATGTTTTCGACGGAATTGGACATGTATCTCATTGTTATAGAAGGCTCTCTTTTAACCTGGCCGTCAATATGCCAACTTTGATGATTAAGCTTTGGTAAGACCCATAAAACGGTTGGGTTCTTGCAAAGGCTTGGTTTTCTGTTGTGCGTTTAATAAAAAACCATTCTTCTTGCTGGAGCCCAGCTGCAAAACAGCTGCAAAAAGCAGAGGTGAAGAAATGAAAGAACTGGCTCCGCAAATGAGCGAAGAAAATGCGACAAATGAAGTAAACTGCGGGGTTTGCGGTGAAGTAGTAACGCAACCCGTTTGCCCTGAGTGCCTTGAGCGCGAGATGATAGACTGGCTTGCCTTTAAGGGAGAAAACATAGCGGAGCTGCTGAATTTTATCAAGGAAACCACCAACATCTTCAAGGCATATGATTGCCTGAATACCAAGTGCGTTATCTGCGGAAAAAAGATGCGGGTGTGCGCCCATTGCTATTGCAAAGAAATATTCGACTACATGAACGGCAGATATCCTGAATTAGAAGATGAGTTCATCACGCACTTTGACTTCAACATACATTTCAAGATGAGAATTCCATAAAAAAGCCAGCAGTGAATTCAGTAGTGCCCAGAACTCATTTCTTCTGTCTTGAAGAACACTTTGTAGCCGCAATCACACAAAAGAGTCTTGTAGTGGTCGTGCTTCCAGAACTCAGGCTCCCAATTACCATTGTGCTCTTTCCTGCACGAAGGGCATACCAATTCCAAATGCGGCGATCTGAACATGTGTACCATCCCTAACTCATTCACCCATATTGCTCGTGTCAATCTTTCTCTGCGCTTGTCATCCCTTGCTAAAAAACAAGAGAACAGATTACACTTCAAGGCAACAAGTTATTTAAATAGTTTACGGTAGTGAATGGCATTATAAAACAACAAATTATATAAAAACCAGAATAAATGATTATCTGATTCAAGGGGTGGTTTTTCATGGCAGGTTTTTTCAAGGAATTAGGCAAGTTCATTCTGGGCGAAGGCATTAGCAAGATTCAGGAGAAGGTTGACGAGACCATAAAAAAGGTTGAGCAGAGGATTGAGATAGCCACCATGAAGGTTATTAAGACATCAATATTGTTCCTCATGATATTCGTCGGTGTGATATTCATGCTAGTAGGGCTGGCGCAGTACCTCAATGCAGTGGTTCCAAGGCTCGCCCATGGATTAGGAACAATCCTTGTGGGAGCAATACTCATAGTGCTGGCATTGTTTGTAAGGGTATTGAAATAAAAAAAATTAGCTCTGCTCCATCAGAATTTCTTTGCAGCTCTTGAGAACAGTATTGCCTCTAATATGCAGGTAACTAAGCCTATTATCGGGCTGATGGCTGCTAGCACTACTGTCATGAAGAATGCTCCTGAAATTATGTAGAGCACCCCTAAGGCTACTGGTAAGCGGCTGATTTTCTTCTTTAGCTTGAAGATTGAGATTCCGAATAATATCTCTTCTACTCCTAATAGTACGAGCAGGACAAGAGTCAGCTTACTCAGCGCAGCAGAGGGCTGCAAAATAAGGAATATGTCCAAAACAGTAAGCACCACTGTGAAAACCACTGTGATTAATGTCATGATTTTCAAGAAGTTCAGCTTGAATTTTTTAGAAAGTATGAAGTAGCCGTTCAGCACTAGAAGCCCGGCTATCAATGCGATTGGCAGAATTATCAAGGTAATAATCTTGACAGCAGCGTTATCTTGCAAATAGCCTGTGAGGAATCCCAATACAAACCCCGGGATAACTATTATTGCATTGATGATAGCTGCTATGGCAGCCCATTTAAGCATCTTGTTCATTGTCTCACCATTCAATTTTATTTTACTTTTATTTTCTCGCCTTTTCCTTTTACGCCTAATTTTTTTCGCTTTTTTAGCTCAATTTTTTCTTGAACTCTTCAAGCTCTTCCAAAAACCTTTTAACAGTATTATTGACGTGCTCTGGCTGGGTCTTGAGGATTTCTGCAAGCTTGGCGAAGATGTCTCCTCCTTTGTAAGCAATAGTGCTTGTCAGGTGGAATTCTGATAGCTCGTGCTTATCCATCTTAACTCCTTTTTGCACTGCTTTTCTCGCCTTCTTCCATTTCTCGAATAATTCCTCAACCCTATCTGGAAGCTGGTCAATATCAACGCCTAATAGCTCAGCTGTCTCTTTCAATGCGCCCTTTTCTTGCTGGCTGGTCTTGGCTGCTGCTTGGCCTGCTGTGAACTCTATCCTCACAATGCCGTCCTGCACCTTGCTCGTCTTGAGGATCTTGATAAGCTTCACTTCTCCTGTCAAGTCCAGGTGCGTTCCCCCGCAAGCCTCAACATCAAGCCCTGAAATTGCAACCACTCTTATCTGCCTGCCAGGCACTGCGCCGCCTTGGTACAATACAAAGCCGTACTTGGCTTCTGCAACATTTCTGTCCATAAAGCTCTTGTACACTGGCAGGTTGTTCTTGATTATCTCGTTGGCTTGCTTCTCGATTTGCGCAACCTCCTCGTCTGTAAGTGAATCATAATGAGTGATGTCAAGCCTTGCCTTTTCCAATGACTTGGATGCTCCTGCCTGCCAGACATGATTTCCGAGCACTCTCCTTGCCACGCCATTTATGATGTGGGCTGCTGTGTGGTGCTGGGCTAGCTGGAGCCTAGTGTCAAAGTCTATCTTGCTAGCAATCTTGTCGCCCTCTTCAAAGTCAGGCTTGTGCTTTGTAACGTGCACAATCACATTTCCTTGCTTGAAAACATCAACTACCTCGGTCTGGCCAAGAGTTCCTTTGTCATGCAACTGGCCTCCACTGGTAGGATAAAATGCTGTCCTGTCAAGTATGACGTATTTGTCGTCAATAATTCTTAGCACCCTGGCTTCGAAATCAATGTAATCATAATTGTCAAAGTAAAGCGCTTCTGTGGCTGGTATGTCCTTCAGGTCAAGTTCAATCTCTTTCTTGGTCTGGGTCCTTTGCTCTGCATTCGCATGCCTCTCAGCCACAAGAGAATAAAAGTTCTCAGGCACATCAATTTTCAAGTTCAGTTTGGCTGCTTCTTCCCTCACCTGCTCTGGTCCTATGCCGTGGCTGTCATAGAGCTCGACGAGCTTTTCAGGAGTTATTTCTTTTTTGCTCTTGAGGAGTTGCTCAACCATCTGAGCTCCTTTTCTCTTGCTTTGGTAATATTTTTGCTTCTCCACCTCAAGCACTTTCTTCACATCAGCCAGTCCTTTGAGCAGCTCAGGATATATTTGCTTAAGGTATTCTGCGTGCCATTCGCAAACCTCTGGCAACGATATTTCCCATTTGAATTTTTCAATGAAGTCCAATGCCCGCCTAAAAATGACTCTGAGATTGTAATAACCACCAACATTTGAGGGCAGACCTCCGTCAATGATCGCGAATAGTAATGCTCGCGAATGCTCTGCTATTGAGTAAAGCGCAGTCATTGGCAATATTTTGTTTTTCAGCTCATCCACGCCCACCTTCATTTCAGCTGCTACTTCCTGCCATTGCTTGTCAATGTCCTCTGCCTCGTCAAGGTTAAGCTTGGATGAGAGCGGAGCGAACTTCTTGTAAAGCTGCTCGTCAAACTCAACATTGAGTTTTTTCCTTAGCTTGGTTATCACTGTTGGGAAAGCAGCATCGTAGATGGTGAGGGCTCCCTGGCTGAACCAAGCCACTCTCTCCATGCCTAATCCCATGTCAAGCACTTTTATTTTCAGTTCCTTGTCACCTGAGTCGCTATGCTCAAACATCATGTAGACTTGGTTAAATAATTCCACTCCTCTGCTGAAGAATTCCATGCAAGGACCATAATTGCCGCCGCCAGCCCAGGATTCCTCGTGCAATGTTAGCTCTTCCTTTGGCACGCCCACTTCTTTTGTTATGTATTCATAAATGTCCTTGAAAAGCTCTTCCTGGTTCCATTCCTGTGGATTAACAAACACGTGCTGGCCTATCATCACGAATCCTGTGCAATGGCTTCCTGTAACTCCAACATTGTCAACATCACCGAATCTTAGGCAGAACTGCGGGATTACCAGCTTTTTTGCAGGCGGAGGAGATTCTCCGCTAATAACATAAGGCTGGAAAGCTGCTATTGAAGCATTAGTGAAGTCAATTGTAGGATTCCATCTTGCAATGACAGGGTAGCGATTGATTGCCTTATAACCCCTTACCTCAAAGAACTTTTTGAAGCCAAGCCATACATCAGGAAAGCTGAGCTTCTTCTTCACAGGCGCTCCACGGAATATGTCCACCCCGCCCATGCAGGCAGAGTCTCCGCAAGTTTCCTGCTCTTGATGAGTAGTCCAGAAATGCATCCCGCACTTGCACTGCTTGCGCATAAAGCCCTCTGCCTTGAGAACCTTGGTAGCATAATACTTGTCAGGCTCTGCACTAGCCAGCTTCTTAAACCTTGTTTTTAATTCCTTGTCTGTAAGCATCTTAAGGCATAGAGTAGAAAACAGCTATTAAAAGCTTTTCCATTTTCAAGAGCTTGAAGCAAAAAGTAAGAAAACAAAGAAGTGAACATTGATACTATTATGTATGATTTGTTGCAGTGGCAAAAAACTTTTAAATGCTTCTACATTTTCTATTCCAAAGGAGGTACAAAAATGCCTTTAAAACAAACAATGTATGGGGGAGAATGCCCATTGGGAAGATTTGAAATAGATGTTCCTGCTGGTGCTGGTTGTTACGATAACGACCCTGTTGAAGCATGTATAAGTTGCAATTTTGCAGATAAAGATGTCAAAGAATTTGATTTAGAAAAAATCTGTCAATGCCCAGCAGAAATGACTGTTAGTGCTTACAATGAAATTAAAAACGCGTATTTAAAATCCACTGATAAGCCCACTAGAAAAGAATTCTGGAAATTTGTTCAAGAAAATTATAAACCACAATAGTTACTGAACCAAATTCTTCGTCGCCTTCTTCGAAGACTACTATCATAACTAGCTCTTGATTCTGTCCCATTTTCAGCAATCTTTTTAAACCCTTGTTTTATCCCTTGATTCATGGGTAGGCATGAGAGAGCGAGTGATAAGAAGAAGCAGATACTCATTAGTGTAATTCTTGCTGCAATCATGGTATTCTCTGCTTTCGGAGTGATGCTGGGCACTGTGAGCAATGAGATGCGCTATGGCAAGTACAAGTTCGCAGTGCAAAACAATGTGTATGTGACCAAGATTAATGGCCAGGAAATGGTTTTTTACTATTTGCCAAAGCAGATAGAGGGTATTAATCTTTCAAGCGTTGTGACCAACAAGATAAAAGAGGCTTACATGGTAATGATAACCTTCAACCCTTATGAAACCAGCAACCTCCAGGTCATGGAATTAGTCAGGTATGACCTCTCACAAATGCTGGGTAAAGTAGTGTACAACGGCGTGCTAAACGCCTCTAGCCAGTACCTTGACTTTCCAGTGCTGAACTGCGCCAATGCAACATTGCAGACGCCTGTTATTGTTCTTAATAAGTCAGACAACATCAGCATTATTGATGTTGACAACTGTATATACCTAAATGCGAGAGGAGAAGAATTTAAAATAGTAAGGGATAGGCTGCTCTACTCTTATTACGGCGTGATACAAGATGACTAAGCCTGCTGAGAAAAAAAACAAGGAAGATGAATCCCAGAAAACAGCAAGTGAAAAACTTGCTGGTTCAGAAAGCGTTCGTTTTCTGAAAAAAGAGGTTTCTCCTGAGGAAAACCTTGAAAAGAAAAAAGCTGAAAAAAAAATTGAGAACAGGAAAAGCACTATAAAATTCGTAATCTTCGCAGCTGCCCTAATAATCCTGTTCCTAGCAATCGTGCTAGTCCCTGCTTTTATCAGGAAGATTAATTTTGAAAAGAACAAGTACAACAGCTTTGAATTCATACAACAAAAAGACAGCTTCTGGTACACCAAGGTGCAGAAAGGATCTCAACCCTACTGGATACCATTCTACTATCATCCTAGAGAGCTTGAAGACATACCAGTGGAAACCGGGCTGGGAAGTAAGTTCTTTGATATAAGAGACAACAACGGCAGCATATACATCACACTCGACCCTGATTCCGGTAACAACACCATAATCATCGCAGGCGTGGAGATTGCAAAGATAACCGGCACAAGGTATGACCTGCTCAATGTGCCTACTCGTTCTGCCTTTATCAAGGAGCCAAAAAATACTAGTGTAGAAACAGGCACGCCAATAATAACTTGCAAGGATTCGAATGAGAAAACCCTGGTTATCTGGCTCACCCTTAGCAACAAGAACATCGCCTACTCCTATGGTAACTGCGTGATACTAGAAGCCCAGAGCTACAATGACCTGGTAAGAGTGGCTGACAGACTAATGTATCATTTGCTTGGGATAATGAGCTAGGTAAGATTATGAACGAAACGATTAATATTATTAAGAAGAGGAGAAGCCACCGCTCATATCTTGATAAGCCTATTTCAAGAGAGATCATTGCAGAGATAATCGACTGCGCAAGGCTGGCGCCGAGTGCATATAACCTTCAGCTATGGGAGTTTGTGGCGGTGACTAACAAGGAAGTGCTGAAGAAGATTGCTAGTGTTACTGATTATGGCAAGTTCATAAAAAATTCTCTTGCCTGCGTCATTGTTCTTTCAAAAGACACCAAGTACTATCTTGAAGACGGGTGCGCAGCAACAGAGAATATCATCATAGCTGCTGAGAGCTTCGGCATAGGAAGCTGCTGGGTGGCAGGCGACAAGAAAGAATATTGTAAAGACATACTTGAATTCATAGGCGCGCCACAAGACTACAAGGTTGTAAGCATCCTGCCCCTAGGCTATTATTACAAAGAAACCAATCTGCCAAAGAAAAGAGCACTAAAAGACGTGCTGCACTGGGAGAAATTCTGAGATAAAAATATAAATAAAAAATAAAAATTTTTACTTCTTGTCATTCCAGGCTACAAGCCCGATTATGATCAGGTATGCAAGATAGGCAACCCATCCTATGAACGGGATTACCACTAAGAGGGGCACAAGGCAGAGCCATCCAGGATACTTCCTCTGCTCAAATATGTTCCATGTCCAGATGAAGAAGAAAACTGCTCCTACAATAGGCACCAGGATGATGAAGCCCCAAGGCCATTTCTTCTTCGCTAGTATTGGAGTTAAGAATATGTTAGCTATCGGTATCCATGCAAGCCAGGCGTTCTTGTACTTGAGCTTCTTTGCAATAGTCGACCACACCAGCGCACAATAAACATAGAGCACAATTAGCATGATAATCCCAAACACCAGGAAAGCACCAAACAATGCTGCGTACGGCCCTAACATTGAAAATTCTTCACCAACCATTATACCACCCCATAATTTTTGAATTTAAAATAACTCTAGATTATCTTGTTTATATATGTTTGCTTTGAAAAGATGCTGTTGAAAAAATTACTTCTTGGTTTTTTCTGATTGTCTCTTAAGTTCCATGTCCATCTTAGCCAGGCTGCGCTGGTATTTTATAAAAATAAACACGAGCAGAATGGCAAGGATTGCTATTATTACGCTATAGAGCCAGTGGTTCGCAAGGACTTTTCTTCCCAGGATGAAAATGAGAGCATTAAACAGGATCACAAGGAATCTTAACTCTGTGCCAGATACGCCCACGACTGAGACTTCCAGCTTTCCTGTTGCCGAAGCATAGAGGTAGCTGTTAATGAAGAATGCGCTTCCCAGAGCAAGTATTATTAAAAAGTAGTTGAAAAACTCAGGTTGGCTGCTTACAAAGTATAATCCGAAAACCAGTGCCGTGAAGAAGATAAAGTCAAATAAATGGTCAACATACAACCCCCACTTGATAAATCCTTCTTTTCTGTACCTCCCAACTTCTCCGTCAAGAGTGTCAGTAATCCATTGCGCCAGGATAAATAAAGAGGCGAGCCAGATAAAGCCCAATCCATACTTGGTAAGATAATAAGATACAAAAGCCAGAAGCGTGGCTATCAAGCTTAAAAAAGTGAGGTGTCTGGAAGATAAGAACAAGGGCACTCTCTTAGCAAGCTTTTCTTTCAGCCAGTACTCCCATTTGCTGAGTACAGAAATTGAAAAAGGCTTCATATGAGCAAGAGAAAAAGGCTTTTTTAAATAGTTTATCTTTTCAATAGGAAAAGCTTAACCAGAAATGTTGGTAGACACTTCCTCTATATTCTCTCCTTCTGCAACCACGAACCTTAATGCCAGGCCGAGCTTGATTAATGCAGTTATTAATGCTGTGTGCTCCTTGCCAGTGCCAGAGTCAATGTTAACAGCCACTTCAAAGTCTTTTATTTTTCCTTCCAACTGGCTGGTTATGCTGTCCCTAATCTTGCTCGTGTTATCGTCAGAGTTGATAAGAACAAACTGGATGTTATCTTTTTTTATCTTGAGGTTTTCCTTGCTCCACTGGTTGGCTACAAGAAATATGTTATCGAACTCCAGCTTGTTGATTAGCTTTAACACTCCTGTCCATGTTCCTTTGCCAGTGCTAAGGCAGGCTACTAAGTCTGTCATGCTGAAAGCTAACCCTATGTTTTATTTAAATTTTATTGATTTTATTTCAATAGATTTATATAGTTTCCATCATATCCAAGTAAAATATAAGGGGTGGGGGAGAAAGAGATATGAAAAAGATTTTTTATCTTATCTCCACAGGCATTCTTGCATTTGCTTTAACAACAATTTCTTGTGATAAAAAGACTAACGAAAGAGCAATTCAAGAAAATCTTGCAAATTCTCAACAAACTCTTGTTTCAAATCCAGAAACCATTGCTGCTGAACTCGCTCAAAAGATAAGAAGAATGGATGTTAGCTGGGCATACTGGGCTGATGGAACCTGTGAGGTTCCGGACAAACACGGTAGTGACGAACGAAGTCTTGAGGATTTAATGCGTACAGAACTAAAACAAGATACTTTCCATAGTATTGAATACAATAATCTTGAGTTCAATCGTAGTTTTCCCCGCATGGCTTTAAAGCTTTCATGTGGTGAAATAAAGTTTCTTGACAAAAATGATAATCTCAGAGCCTACGCTCTAATTGATGATGAGATGATAAGAATTTATGAAAGAACCACGACAAGAAACAAGCAGGAAAGAAAAGAAATTTGGGCCAGGCATCTTGATGGCAATAGCTTATATGAACTCTACTTAAGCCATGACCCCTACTTAAGCAAAAACCCTTCAATCAATATCTTTATATCTGAAAAAATCACTTTATACAAGCAGGTTCCGGCTTCCAATTCCATGCTTCTTAACAGATTAGATGATATTTATGGAAGTATTTACCGCGGAATTATAGAGGAGCCTGAAAGAGCACTTACTATCACCAGAACATCAGAGTTAAATAAGATTGTATCTGATAAAAATTTGGGCAAGAATGAATTCCTGCACAGCTTTCTTCTATCTAATATTCCGTCAAACCCAAATGCAGAAATTCAGATATATTTTGAACCTAGGTTACTTGAGCCAACACCAAAACAATATATTCATATCTTTCAAGATGTTTTAAAAAAACTAAAAAAATGAATATCTTCGGCCTTTAGGCAGAAGTATCAGCAAAACAAGCTGTTTTGCGCACCAGAAATCAAAAAGCAAAGATTTCGGGTCCAGAAATCAATAAAATATTTAAAATTATTTTAATATCTTCCTGGCAATCATGAAAAAGGCTTATTTGATTCACGGATGGGGAGGCAATCCTGAAAACTGTTGGTTCCCCTGGCTAAAGCACGAATTAGAAGGGCAGGGATACACTGTTTTTGCTCCGGCAATGCCTGATTCTGAAAATCCCAAAATTAATGCCTGGGTTAATGCCTTAAAAAAGATATTAGAGCCTGACAAAAACACTATTCTCATAGGCCATTCTATTGGTTGCCAAACCATTTTACGATATCTTGAGTCTATAAACACAAAAATACAGTTTGGCGGAGTATTCTTAGTTGCAGGATTTATTCACTTAAAAGGCTTAGAAAGCGAAGAGGAGGAAGAGATAGCAAAACCCTGGCTCAGCACGCCTATAAATTGGGAAAAAGTAAGAAAACGCGCCAAAAAATTTGTTGCATTCTTCTCAGATAACGATGGATTCGTGCCTGTGGAAGACGCTAAGATATTTGAAGAAAAACTTAATGCTAAAATAATCCTGGAGCATAATAAGGCCACTTCGATGATGAAGCAAGCATAAAAGAGTTTCCTTCTCTCATTAAAAAAATAGGCTAATTTTAAAATAATTGAGGTTTGAATCATGTGGACTGTAAAAGAAATGCAAAAATACGATCCCAGAGAGTACAAGCCATTATGGGATTTATATGAGAGAGCAGGTTTGAAATGCGCGCTGCCAGAAAAGAGAGCAGAATACCTTCGGACCAAAGTTCTTAAGCTGCCACAAACAGATTATGAGCAGCTCATGAAAAAGGCAGCGAAAAAAGGAAAGCCAGCAGCATTGAATCTTCTCGAGGACATGGTAATAGCAAACCTAAAAGAAGCATCTGAGAAAAAATAAGGCAATAAAAAAAAATTAGCATAAAGAATAGAAAAACAAAAGAACGAAAAGTAAAAAATAAAGCGAATCAAATGGTTAAAGGTTTTTCAAAACAAGGCTTAGTATCTTGACTGCTTTTTCATACTCATCCAAATCCAGGCATTCATCAGGTGTGTGCTCTAGGCTTGAATCACCAGGCCCATAGGTCACCAGAGGTACCTTGTATTTTTGCAGGATATTCATGTCTGATGTTCCGGTTTTCAGCTTAAACCTTACTTCGCCGCCCAAGGCACGAATCGACCTGATAAAAGCAGAGATTACTTTGTTCTGTTTATCAACCAAAACTGGTTCTTCAAATTCAGAATAATCTACTATTGCCTTGTTTTTCTTTTCTTCCGCGAACTTCTTTAAATCTTCTATTTCAAAACCTATGGGGGCGCGTATGTTAATCCTCATCTTAACGCGCTCATTCAAGCCATCATCTTCTGAATTGATGGCTATCAGCTTTATGCCTAACTGTTTAAAAAGGGTTCTCCCAATGTTAAACTTTTGACAATAATTGCTCAGCTCATTAAAAAACATCACCGCTCTTTCCTGGCAATTTGGATTAGAATTTGAACTGTGTTCTTTTCTCTGCACGTGTGAGTAGAAGAGATTAATGCTTCCTTTGTATCCAATATTTAAGTTGCTCCAGCCGCTTGGCTCCCCAACAATGATGTGTTTGGGTTTAAATTTTCCAAGGAGGTTTCTTGCTCCTTTTGAATCCCCTTCTTCATCAACAGCCCCAATAACAATAATCCTTTTCTTATCAACAGCAGCTGCTGCTTCTAAGAAACATGCCAAGGGTGCTTTGGCATCAACTGCTCCTCTGCCGTACAATCTCTTGCCTTCCATCCTCACAGGTGGCATGCCCGGCACAGTATCCACATGCCCTACTAATAATATTTCTTTCTCTCTGTAGTTCGCGCCTTTTTCAGCAATCAGGTTGCCAACATCATCTTTATATGCTTTAAATCCATTCTTATTAGCCCATTTGACAAGAAAATCTACTAGGGCGCCTTCTGAGCCTGTTGGGCTGTAAATCCTTAGCATGTCGCGGATTAGCATAAAATATCACTTAATATTTCAACCACTTTGTCAAGCTCGTCCTTGCTTATCACCAAAGGTGGCAATAGTCTTATCACAAAAGAACCTGCCAATAACGCAATTATCCCTTTTTCCATTAAAATCTGAACATATGGCCCTGCTTTTTCATTCAGTTCAATTCCAATCATCAAACCCAGCCCCCGTATTTCCTTTATTTTAGGGTTTTTAATGGTTCTTAATCTCGCCAGGAGATATTCGCCTAATTCATGTGCTCTGTTAACCAGGCCTTGCTTTTCAATAAAATCAATTGAAGCCAGTGCTGCTGCACATGCGAGCGGATTTCCTCCGAATGTTGAGGTATGGCTCTGCTTAGGAACTTTTATCTTTTCATTACAGATGACTGCTCCCATTGGAATGCCTCCTGCAATGGATTTGGCGACGCACAAAATATCAGGAGTCAAGTCGTAATGCTCGCAGGCGAACATCTTACCTGTCCTGCCAAAGCCTGTCTGAACTTCATCGATTATTAATATGATGCCTCTGGAATGGCAAAGCGATTCTGTCTGCTTTAAGAAATCCCTATCTCCTACCCTTATTCCTCCTTCACCCTGCACGACCTCAAGTAACACAGCTGCGGTATCATTAGTAACTGCTTTTTCTAATCTTTCAAAATTATTGAAAGGTACATGAACAAATCCTTGTAGCATTGGCATGAAAGGTTCCTTATACGCAGCATCCCATGTCGCAGCAAGGGAGCCCATGGTCTTGCCATGGAATCCTCTCATAGCGCAGATAATCTCTTTTTTTCTTGTTGAGGCTCTGGCAAATTTTATAGCAGCTTCCACTGCTTCTGTGCCTGAGTTGCAGAAAAAGGCTTTATTCAAATCACCAGGGGTTATTTCTGCCAGTTTTTGCGCCAATCTTGCCCTGACATCATTATAGAATATGCCGTAGCAATTAGCCAGTCTCAAGTACTGTTCAAACAAGGCGTTAGCTACCTGCTCATTCGCATGACCTATATTTGAAACGCCAACATTGGAAGCGCAGTCAATATATTCCTTTCCCTTCTCATCATACAGCTTGCTGCCTTTGCCCCTAACCAGGACAGCATCTCGCCTAGGATATATATTAACTTCAAAAGCTTCTTCTATTTCTTGGGTGGTCATTGAATTATTCATTGTATTATTCATTGTGTCACTCATTGTATCACAGTCCCCTTACCTTCCAATGCCTGAGTTATGGGATTCTGCATTCTTGCGTCACTGAGAACAACTCTGCTCACGCCTTGTTGCAGGGCTTCAATTGTTCCAATGATTTTCTTCTTCATCCTACCTTTTGCTAAGGACATATGCTCAGCGATGTTCTCTTTTCTTATCTCCCTCACTAGGCTGGTTTCGTCATTCACGTCCCTTAGCAATCCTGGAACATTAGAGAATATAAGTAAAATGTCTGCGTGCAACGCACTAGCAATCATGGCCGCGGCTCTGTCGCCATCAACATTTATGGCTTCATTATCATGGCTTAAAGCTGGCGGGCTTATCACTGGCATGAAACCGTTCTCCAATAGCAGTTTTATTAATTTAACATTGACCTGCTCGACTTTACCTGTGTAATCGTCCCGAATTATCTTTTTCTTGCCATCCTCTGTTATGATTATGTCTTTTCTTTTGCCAACCAGCAACCTGCCGTCCATGCCGCTCAGGCCGACTGCATTGACTCCTAAACCCTGAAGTTTCTCGACTATGCTCTTATTAATTTTGCCACAGAGAACCATGTTATAGATCTCCAAAGTATCCTTGTCTGTCCGCCTTGAAACATGACCTGAGGCTGATGTTACCATGACTGGTGGCTTGCCAAGCTTTGTGGATATCTTGTTCAGTTCTCCTGAACCACCATGCACCAACACTATCTCTTGGTCTTGATGCCTGGCTAAGTCCTCTAAGAAAAGGTCATAATTGATTCCCTCAGCTCCTCCAATCTTTATGACCATCATATTGGATGCAACCCCATGAACTCCAGGCCTGCCTTCTCATCAAAGCCGCACATAACATTCATGGCATGCACTGCCTGCCCACCAGCTCCTTTCATAAGATTATCAATCGCTCCCATAACAACCAGCCTATTCTCGCCTGCCTCTCCTGAACTGCTTGGGACTGGTTTCTCATCAATAGCAAAGCCTATATCGCAGAAATTGGTTCCTGACAATAATTTTGGCTCTGGATAACGATAGATGCCAGCTCTTTCCTTAACCATTCGAATAAATGGCTCAGCACCATATTCTTTTCTATAGGCTTTCCAGACATCGAGCTCAGTTATGCCTAGCTTTAAAAAAATATGAGCTGTTGCTAAAATGCCTCTGACCATCTCAATTGAAGTGGCTGAAAAATTAATATGATGCCCTAATTCTTGAATCATCTCTGCTATGTGCCTATGACCGGTTGGCTTGTAGGACCTGACGCAGCCACTCCTCTCAGGGTGGTGGGAATCATCTGAAGCCTGGCTCCCCCCTTCTGAGGAACCGCATTTTGCCTCTGCAACCACTGGCTTGGTCAGATCAACCAGCTTGTTCTTAAACAGGGGGTAAAGAGAGAGAATAACAGCTGTGGCATTGCACCCAGCACTGCTTATGTACCTTGCTTTTCTCATTTCTTCACGGTGCAGTTCCACTATTCCGTAAACAAACTCATTCAGCATTTCAGGTTGAGGATGGGTGATGCCATACCAAGCCTGGTAATCTGCAGGGTTTTTTAATCTAAAATCTGCTGACAAATCGATTATTCTCTCGCCGAAGCTTTTGAACTTTTCAAAATTATTCATCAGGGTCATGTGGGGTAGGGCTAAGAAGAGTAAATCTGTCTTTTGCAGCTCCTTGGAACTGCAGAATTTTAAATCAGTCTGCCTTCTTAGGTTAGGATGAACCAAGGAAACTGGCTTGCCTGCAAATCTTTCAGAAGTTACCTGGTGCACTTCGACCTCTGGATGCTGCAGCAGCAGTCTTAATAATTCGCCGCCTGCATAACCGCTACCTCCCACTATGCTGACTTTCATCTTTGCTTTGACCCTTATTTCCTGATTCATTTACTTCATCTGCTTCATTTGATTCATCTGACTCATCTGTTATCTAACTCATCTGTTCATTCTTTAGCCACCTTGATTACATAATCAACAACTTTCTTAGGGATATTGACCCCGGTCGTATGGATGCTGTTCTTGAACTCCATGGTATGATTCACCTCATTCACTGTCAGTCCTTTCTCAGTCTCAAACAAATCAATAGCCACCACGCCTCTGCCAACAGCCTGGGCAGCAGCCAGCGAAATCCTAGCTAGCTCAGGAGTTACAGAACAGTTAGATGCCTTGCCACCTCTGGCAGTGTTAGTAATCCAATGGTCAGAAGTCCTGTAGATGGCTGCGATGCATTCATCACCAACAACAAAGCTTCGTATATCCCTTCCTTTTTTTTCAATGTATTCCTGAATATAAAATATTGAATGATGATAACCTCCAAGTGTGCTCTTGTGCTCAAGTATTGATTCTGCAGCATCACGATCATTGACTTTTGATATGAGGCGGCCCCATGAACCGACAAGCGGCTTCAGGACGCACGGATAGCCCATTTTTTCTATTGCTTTCAGGGTAGACTCTGGCGTAAAGGCAAGTGCTGCTCGCGGAGTCGGAACCCCTGCTTTTATCAGGGCCATGGTTGTAAGGAACTTATTCCCACACACATCAGCCACTTCATACTTATTAACAGTCTTAATGCCCTGGTCGCTGAAGACTTTCAGTATGTTAAGAGCCCTTGAATGGTTGATGCATCTCTCAAGGACCACGTCGAAATCCAATTCTTTCTTATGCAGGTCAAATATGATCTCCCTGTCATCCAGTCTTATCACTTCAACGCCTTTTATTTTCCTGAATTCCTCCAGCAGAAGCTTTTCTTCCTCACGAATTATTGAATGTAAAAAACCTATCTTCATGTTTTTTCACCCTTAGAGATTAGAGATTTTTCAACTCAGCATAGGCCTGCCTGTTACTAGTACCCCCTTAGTATCATGATTACCATTATTACCATTATTTTTTCCATAACCATTAACAATATGTTTTAACTCTGATAAGCTCACAGTTCTTTTCTTGCCAACGGTTTTGACTTGTTCTAATATTTGATAGAGCAAGGTTTCATCAGGATTCTGCACTCCAATCTGCTCTAAGGCGTATCTTACTGAACTCATGCCTGACATATGGTCCAAGGATATCCTTGATTCTCTGCCGACCAGTGTTGGGTCTAAGCTCTGATAATGTATAGGGTTCTTGAGTGCTGCTTGTGTATGAATACCAGCGCAATGGGTAAATGCGTTCTCTCCTATTATAGGAGAATTCACAGGAATAGGAATATTAGAATACCTGCTTACAAGCATGTATAATTCCGGAAGTTTTTTCAGCTCCCAGTTGTTCTCGACCTCAAAGTCTGCTTTGAGCACAGTCAAAAGCGTCGCCAAGTCAACCAAGCCAGTTCTTTCTCCCAGGCTCAGGACTGTGGCGTCTATTATATCTGCTCCTGCCCTATAGCCATCAAGAGCATTCGCCAGCGCCAAGCCCCTGTCATTATGGCAATGCACAGCTATTTTTGGATATAAGCCACGGCTTGCAAGTTCTTGCTTTAGCCCATCTACGTAGTCATACATGCTTCTCTTGGTTCCTGGAATCATGTAGCCTGTGGTGTCGGCTATGCTGATTATGTCTGCTCCTGCTTCGACTGCAGCAACTGAAACTTCAATAACATTCTTGAATTCAGAACGCACAGTATCCTCTGGAGTGTATCTTACAATTAAGCGCGGATTCTTAGCTTTGGCATAGGTTATTATCTCTGCTATCTGGCTCTTAACCTTGTCTAGGCTTTTATTGTAAACACTGTTCAACCTTTCATCCGAGACGCAATAGAATAGGCCTAGGAACCTCACACCACAATCCAATGCATCATCCACATCCTTCTTCAAGGAGCGTGAATGAGCTCCAATAATCGCATTAAGATTTCTGCCTGCTATCTGTTTTACTGATTGGTATACGTCCTTGCTTACAATCGGATGGCCTGCCTCAATATAATCAACGCCTAATTCATCTAAAAGGTCGGCGATAACCAGTTTAATATGATTATCAAAATACACGCCCGGCGTCTGTTCACCTTCCCTCAAAGTAGTATCCAGTATTTGAACCATTTATTCCCCCCAATCTTCTTCTTCCTGAGGTGCTGGCTTCAGGCTGTCTGAACCCATCACTTCCAGCTCGCTACCGCAATCCCTGCAGGTTATTATCTGATTGGTCTCTGTTCCTTGCTCAAGGGTTATGTTGGCTCCGCATGTTGGACATTCTGCCATTTCTTCTACCTCCTGTTTTTTCTTATTATTTCAGCATTTCAGATATAGAATGAGTATTCTTAAATTCGCACTGAGCATTAACGGGTCTATCTGGTTTAGAACATCTGCTCTTTGGATGGATTCGCTGCCATTTAACATCAATTCAAGTTCACTCGTATCTTCTTGTAATTTTCGCCTTGCTTCTTGTACCTCGCTGGGCGCAAGGTCAGAATTATTGGACTTGGCAGACTGATAAATATCTTGAAGATAATTAATGGTTTGTTTGAACACATCACAGGGTATGATTGGATTATTCAGTATTACTGCCACAGGGTCTTCTTCTTTGAACACAGGATATTTTTCTATCATGAATTTCCTTCCCTCTAGATACCAGCTGACCCGCTGGCTATGATGCTAACATAAAATTTATATAGTATATTAACTTAATGTTATTATAATAACAAATTTTAATGTGAAACGTTATGGTAACCATAAGCCAGGTCACAAGAAGGATAATTGAATCCAAGCCCATATTGCAAGAGGCCTTAATCGAAGATATCATCAGCTTTGCCAACCTTGCAGAAAAACTTCAACCCAGAATAGAAAGTGAGTTAGGCCAAAAAGTCAAAGCCTCAGCCATTAACATGAGCATCAGGAGATATGCCGAGCAGCTCACAAAAAAAACCATCATCCCAAAAACCCTCAATATAAATTCAGAGTTAATCATCAAGACCAACCTCTGCGATGTTACTATTGCTAAAGCGCCATCTGCTTTGGATAAAATCAAGGAACTCCATCAGCTGGCTGATTATGCCAAGGGCGAAACCCTGAATGTCATCCAGGGAAATTATGAAATTACTATTGTGATTTCGCAGAAATATTTAGACCAATTAAAGCAGGTTCTGAAAAAGGAAAAAATCCTTAACATTGAAAAAAACCTGGTCTCATTAACTCTTGGCCTGACCAAGGAATTTATCTACACACCAGGAATACTTGCCCTAGCCACTAGAAAACTTTCCTGGGAAAACATCAACATCTTTGAGAACATCTCCACCATGACAGAATTAATTTTTATCATCGCAGAAAAAGATGTTGTCAAAGCCTATCACGCTTTGCAGGAAATGCTGAATGAGCAGGGAATAACAAGAAAGAAAAAAGAAAAAATTTAAAAAATTTTAATTTCTTAGTACCCTCCTTAATACACAGGATATATCCCGCCTGTAGTTTCTAATTCTATGTTCTTCACCTTGCTCAAGTCATCTATTTTGTTTATCCTGAGCAGGCTGGGTGATTTGGTGTAGAGCAAGTCCTGGATGTAGAGGCTCCTCTCAACTGCAGGGCTGTAGTAATCATTGCTGCCTTGTGAGTGGTCGATCAGTCCTCTGAGCGTTATCTCTGTCTTGGTTATCTTGAAGACAAATGCTCCGTTGTAGCCTGTGCTTCCGGTGTTCGTGCATCCTTCTCCCCAGCATCTGTCGTAGTTGTAGCTGTAAGCAGGTATTACCAGCAAATTATTTGCCTTGCTAAAAAGGAATGCCTTGTGCTCGTATTCTGCTGTGCTCTGGGCATATTGCTCTTCTGTCACGAACTTGGCTATCTCTTTTGGATTCTCAACATCTGTGACATCGAACAAGCTGATTTTCAAGCCTTCCTGCCTTCCAGTTGCGCTCGCATCTCTTCCTATGCCTATGATGGTGTTGTCGTCGTAAGGGTGCAGGTATCTGCTGAAGCCAGGAATCTTTAATTTTCCAAGCTCCTTGATGTTTGAGGGGTCGCTCAGGTCGAAGACAAAGAATGGGTCTACTTGCCTGAAGGTTACCATGTATAATCTGTTGCCCATGAATCTTGTTGAGTATATTTGTTCTCCTTTTGCAATGTTCTTTAACGAATCCATTATCTTGAGGTCAGAATCCAGGGTGAAGATGTTGTTGGTTGATTCTGTGCTCTGGCTTTCACTCTTGAAGTAAGTCCATCTCTGGCTGATAGTGGTCGCTATCCTCAAGATGTTCTTGTATTCATCCATTGAGAACTGGTTGTTCACGTGGCCAGGCACTTTGCCATTGGCTGCGATTTCAATATCTCCCTTGTCAACGCTTACCTTGTTGATTATGGTGTATTCCATGTACTCGTACTCATCCAGTTTTTTCTGGAGTTCCTCGTCAACCTGGTCGTTAAATGCTTGTTGTTTAGTATCTGTCATATAATTAACATATGATTGCACTATTTGCAGTATCTTGGATTCCTTTTCCTGCTGGGACAAGACCGCGTCATCAGTCTCTTTTATTTTCTCAATCAGCGCCTTGTCGCTGTCTGTCAGCTCGTCATCTAGCAAATCAACAACTATCTTATTCCTCAGCTCCCACTCATTAATGTATTCGGTGTAAGTGATGTAGATGTTGTTTTCTGACATGTACATGTTCTGGCTGGCCTCGACAGCAATTGATTTTGAATTAACTTCCTGGTCAGGATTTGCCAGGTCAACTGCGTGTATGTTAGCGAATTCTACTGACTGGTAAGGTATGGGGTAATAGTAAACCCTGTCAATTGGTATTGAGCTCTTCACAGTCCCGTCAACAATCAATGGAGTAGGATAGGGGGTCCTGTACTCTGCTCCTGTGGTTGTTATGAAATAAACATAGTCTCCAGTCATCCTTGATTCAAAGTAATTTCCCTCGAACTTGTACTCTTTTACCAATTCAGGGTTTTCCTTGTCGCTCAAATCATAAATGTTAAAGAATGTCATGCCTTGTTTTGGCACAAAATCAATTTCCTTGAAGTAATCCAAGTCATAGAAATTTCCATAAACTGCGAGTTTGTCGCCGTTAATAAACAATCCTTGAGGCTGGCTCTTGAACTTAATAGTTGAGACAATCTCAGCATCCTCTCCAGGATAAGCCTTGATTATGAAAACTGTGTTGCCGGTTACTGTGTATATATAGCTGCCGTCAGTCTTCATTATGTCTCCCTCGTCAACGCCGCTCACCTGGTTGTTAGTGGTCGAATAAGCACCTTCCTCTGCGTTCACCTGCACAGCTGCATTAGACTCACCTGCGCCTGTTGCCATTGGTGCAACAGAAGAAATTGATTTTTCCATGGCTCCATCCATAAGCGCTATTCCGCCCCTATAATAATAACTGCTGCCGCCAGCATTCTTCTTAACAAAATCAGAGAATTCTGCTTCTGATTTGAAGCTCTTGGCTGCTAAGGTTGCAGTCGGGTCAAATATTTGCGTGGAAGCATACGTTCCTGTTGTCAAGTGTGTTCCTGTCGTCCCGGTATCTGGGCCTGTTCCTGGGCCAGGGCCTGGCGGTATTGTCTGGCATCCTGCCAGCAAAAGAACTGCAACGAGTAGCAATATCCCTGCTGAAACTGTTATTGTTTCCAAAAAATTGTTGGTTTTCATCATTATCACCTTGTAGTTTTATTTTTTAATGCCTAATGCTATCTGTTAAAGCACCCTCTTATATATGTTTTGTTAAGAATTCAACTTGAGTTGAAGCTATGAAGCTGCATAAGGGATAAAGGCGCATTATTCAATTATTATGAATATTCGTTTCTGGCGTGATTTCTCCGGATTTTTATAGATACATTATATTAATGAGTGATTTCATTTTGGGACTTCAGAGTCCGGTATAGAAAAGTTTAAATATAACTTATATTTACATATTGTAAATAAAAATTAACTATGTACTGGGCTCGTCATGAGAAAATGAACGACGCCCTAAAAAACGTATTGCGCTACTTGCTAATCCATAACATAATTGGCGGGAAGCACATTCCTGAACACATAATGTTAAAGATGAATGTAGCTCATTTGAGGCCATTTGAGCGAAGAGAATTTTTCAAAGAATACAAATCATTGATAAACCAGGATTATATTTTCAAGCAGAAAAAAAGAACCGGCAAGAACTATGATGAGCACATAAGCCTTAACGCAGGACATGTGGAGGAGATTAATTCCTGGCTTGAGGAAACTAACGAGGTGGAGTAAATGATTGGAGTCTTTTGCGAAATATACGGAAGCAGCATAAGGAATCAGATCATCGAGTTCTTCCTAGAAAACCAGAGTGGTGATTTTGCAGTCAGTAGCCTTGCTGAAGAGCTCAAGATCTCGCGTCCGAAAGCATATGAGTATGTCCAGAAGTTTGAAAAGCAAGGATATGTCTCCAAATCAAGAGTTATTGGCAGGACTCAGCTCTACAAGCTTGATAAGTCGCATAAGCACGTCAAGATCCTCATGAAAAGCTTTATGAATTGCCTTGACCTAGTGGTAGAGGAACACTCGACAAAACACAAGCACGCCACAGATGCAGCACACGTCGGAGTGGCTTCTGCAAAAGGATTATAAGAAAAACTGAATCTTGAAATATTTAGTAGAACTGGCTTCAAAATAAGTTACTTTCTCTCACTATACTTGCACTTGCCGCAGGTCCACCTGTCCTTGTGGTTCGCCATGAACACTCCTGGACCGCACTTGGGGCAGGTCTTGTTCTTCTTGCTCACATGAGCCCCACTGACTTCGTAGATTTTGCTTATCTTGTAGGACTTGCCTTTCTTCACTGGCGCTGGTTTCTTTCCTGCTCCTTTCTTGTCATCTGCCATTTTATGTTCACCATAAATTTTTTAGTAAAAAATCGCCGCCACCATCATCATCGCCAAAAACGAAAACCTTTTTTGGTTTGAGTGAAAGGCGATTGGTGGCTTCGACGGGGGTCGGCCCCTCGGGGTGTCGAAGGCAATTTTTTCTGTATTCTTTGTTTTTTAAAATTATAAACGTAAAACTTTTTTTAGGCGCCTCAGCCGGCGGGGCTTACTTCTTTTCTGCTGGCGCTTCTGCTGGTTTGTCTTCTCTCTTCTCGCCTTGGCCGTGCCTTGTGAGCATGTAGTCCTGCTCAATGGCTTTCATTGCATCTGCGTCATCGTAAATATCAATCTTAAAGTGGGCTGATTGGCTGCCGTAATCAGGCTTCATCTGCTTCACTATCACTAGCTCCTCTTTTGCATTAAGCTTGTGGGCTATTTCTTTCCTTAATTCCATCCTGCTCGGAGTCTTGCCTTCATAGCCTACCTTGCCTATTAGGGTTCGCCTTTTCAGCAATGGCTTCTTGTCGTCCTTGGTTATTTGTATGTTCATAAAAATCACATCTCTCTAATCTTGCTGCTGGTTATCTCACCTTGATAGCGTATTCTCCGTCTTTCTCAATACCCATCTTCTTTGCAATGACTGACTTACCCACGTTTAGGAATTGCACTCTTCCCTGCCAGACTGTTGAGAGGTTTTTTCTCTTGCAAACAGGGCATACGTCATCTTCTGTGAATACCTTGCAGATCCTGCACACTTGTTTTTTTGCCATCAAAAATCACCTCCTGGGATTTTTGAGGTGCCAAAGAGCCTGGCTCTTTGCACAACGAAACAAGTTTCGCTTGGTCCAAAAATTTCATTTTTGTTACCCATGATTATCAACTCGTTTTTTGCCTATTTATTATTCCCTGTTCCTCTTATCTCTCTTATCCCTTCTATCCTCGGATTGAGGCCTTCTCTGCCTGCTTTCTGCTCCTTCCTTGAGGTCTGATTCTATCCACTCCTCTTTTCCAAGGCCTGCCTGCCTCATGGTCAATCCGAGCTTGGGATTTGCCACATCCTTGTATGAGATCGCAATAATCCTCGCCCTGCACTTGTCACCCACTTTTATGCTTCTCTTGGAATCCTTGCCAAGCAATACCTTGTCCTTGCTGAAGCTGACAAAGTCGTTCATGGTCTGGCTTATGTGTATCATTCCGTCGATAGGGCCCATTGAGAAGAACACTCCAAAGTCTGCGATGTCCTTTATCCTGCCTTTCACAACTTCCTGCATTTCTGGCTCAAAGGTTAGCAGGTTGAATGAGGTCTCGTAGTATGATGCTCCGTCGCCAGGGATGATTACACCTTCTCCTATGCTCTCAACGCCTGAGACATCTATGACCATGCCTGTCTCTTTTGAGATGAATCCTGAGTACTTGCTCTTTATCTCTGTGATTACTGCCTGCCTTAAGTCCATTCCGAACTTGTCCGGCGGCACCCTGATGTGGTCCTTTATTTTTACTTTGTAAAACATTACATCATCACCCGATTCCATTTATGACATCATCATTAAATATTTTTGCTGGCGCAGCCCTATAATCTTGGCTCCTTTCTCCTTAACCCTTTCTCTGAGCGCCTTGTCCTGGGTCGCTACGTATGTATTGGCATCTGCCTTGGTTACTATAATATCATCAACACTCTTTTTATTCCCGAAACTATGCAGGGTTTTTAAGTTTTTCTGTCTTATCAGCACGAGAGCCAGCTTGGCGGCAAACCTGTCCTTTTCCTTGGCTGTGGCTGCCAGCTTGTTAAGCTCAATCATGCTCTGGTCAACTATGCACATCTCAAATGGCTCATTCACTATGCGCGCCAGCTCTGTGAAGATGTCCACCATGAACTGGCCTGGTATGAGCAGGAAGTTGGTGTCTAGTATGACTTTCTTTTTCATGCGAGTAAGTTGCAGTGCTGGTTTTAAAAATGTTTGGAAAATGTGAGATTTTCATGGAGAAAACCTGTATTTTGCGAAAAATATTTAAATACCACCCCATTATAGTTACTACTATGAGGAAACAAATAAATTTGCAATCAATATTGGCTCTGGCTGGGCTGCTGCTCTTGGCCATAATAGTGGTTTTCTTCATATACCACCTCATAGGAAGCTTCAGCACTGTCATCGGCACAATAATCGCCCTTGGAGCTATTAGCTTCTTCGGATGGTTCTTCATAGAGCACACGCACTGACAACTCTAACCACGCAGAATACTCTTGTTTTTCTTAAAAGAAAATAGACTAAAAAAAATATAAAAAAAGAATGAAAGAGAAAAGTAAGAAAAATAATAAAAGGAGAAAAAAATTATTTCTTCTTCTTAATAGAGTCCCTAATATCCCTCAACAGCATGACTTCCTCGCTTGGCGCTGCTGGCTTGGCCTCTTCCTTTTTCTTGAATCGGTTGATCTGTTTTATCATGACGAAGATTGCCAGCGCGATTATTACAAAGTCAATAATCGTGTTGATGAACAACCCGTACCTGATAGCCACTGCGGGAACCGCAGATGTTGTAGCAGTTGCAGCAACCTCAGGCTTTAACACAACCATTAACCGCGAAAAGTCAACGTTGCCAAGCAACAATCCAATTGGCGGCATTATTACGTCAGTCACAATAGAGCTAACGATCTTGCCAAAAGCACCACCTATGATGATACCTATGGCCATGTCAATCATGTTGCCACGCACTGCAAACTCCTTGAATTCCTTGATAAAACCCATATAACCACCTCTCTAAATGAAGATGAGAATAAAATATTCCTATTTAAATCTTCTTTTTTCAATAATTAAGTTAAGAGAGGCATCTTTCATTTACGCCAAAATCATCTTGGCCGCTCGCTCAGCAAATTTTTCGCACAAAATAATCTTAAGAAAATTTGTTCCTGCTGCAATCAACAACCGCATCCTAAAGGATGCAGTATGTTGGTGGCAAAAAAGAATAGTCGCGGTTGTTGATGCAAAAAAGAAGTATTCTTTTTTGCCAATAAATTGTACATCGGCTTCGCTCACTCTTGGTCAGGGCGATGATTTTGACACTTAAGTTGACAACGCCTTTTTTCCGCAACCTTTATAAAAAACAACGCTAATGGAATGTTTATCCTGTTCAAAAAGAGGTGACTTTAAGTGAAAATTGTTCTGAAAAAAACTCCGAAGAATCCCATAATCATCGAGGGCTTCCCTAGCTTTGGCTTGGTAGGTACCATAACGACAGAGTTCCTTCTCGAGCACTTGAAAGCTGAGTTTATTGGCGAGTTCCAGTACAACGAGGTGGGACCAATAGCAGCCATCCACAAAGGGAAAATGGTTAACCCCATGGCTATTTGGCACGTGCCGAGCAAGAACATAATCATACTGCACACCATACTGAACGTCAAGGGCTATGAGTGGGAGATTGCTGACGAGATTATTAAGATGGCCCAGAAGATGCAGGCCAAGGAAATCATTGGAATTGAAGGAGTGGCTACTGATGATGCCTCTGGCGATATCAAGGTTTATTATTACGGCGACAAGAAGCTTGAAGCAGCAGGAGCATTGCCTGTCAAGGAGAGCATCATCATGGGCGTTAGTGCTGCGCTGATGCAGCGCTACAAAAAAATCAATTGCGTCTTTGGAGCTGCCCACAGCCAATTGCCTGACAGCAAGGCTGCTGCAAAAATCATAGAAGTGCTTGACAAGTATCTGGGTCTGAAAGTCGATTACCAGCCATTGCTCAAGCAGGCAGAGGCATTTGAGGACAAGCTCAAGACCATAATCCAGCAGAGCAGCAAGACTGTGAAGGAAGCTGACAAGAAGGCCATGAGTTATTTAGGATGAGTGTTCTGCTAATAAAACGCGCTGTAAATGTTCTATTTCTTTTTTTTATCTTTATCAGAAACAACATTTGTTGTCTGATGTATGTGAATAACTTGTTTTGATTTACCTGATGAAAATAGGCCTACCAAAAAGATTATTCCTCCAATTATAAGTAAAGGAATTCCTATTATTGCACCAAGCAATGTGGCAGTTAGTATAGCTCCAATAAAGATTACAATAACTCCTGCAATCAAAAGACTGGCTCTCATAAAATAACACCCCCGGGTCTGGCTTTGATAATATACGATAATATTAAAACTTTTCCCTTTTTCGCTATAATAATGACATGAAATATATAACTTAATTTTTTAGAAGTAATTCAGTTCGCAAAGGTTTCTGGCAATCGTTTTAGAAAATCCCCAACAATTGAAACTAAGCGTTTATTATTCAGCTTCTTATCTTATTTTTTATAACCTGATTTTTTCTTTCATTATTGCTGTCTAAGAATTTTCCTGAAAACTTATCAAGCACTAATGAGAGAAGCAATGAATAAACTGTGACGGCAAAGATTATGTTCAGCATCAGGGTGAAGCGCTGCTCGTCGTAAAGAGCAAGGAAGAAAATAACAGCAACCACTACGATGCCCTTGGGTAAGTTCAGGCTAATAAAGAATTTTTCTCTAAGTGAATAATCTGTTTTTCTCAGGCTGACAAACACAGCTGCGAGCCTGCTAATCACTACCAACAGGAAGATGAGCAATGACTTGAGTATGAAATCCGCGCTTAAAGGAAGCCTGATTATTATGCCTAGGAGAACAAAGACCAGGATTTCAAGGGCATTTGAGAGCATATAGCTGAATTCCTGAAGCCTTGGCTTTTCCTTGACATAAAAGCTTCCGAACAAGAAGCCGAGACTGGCCACTGCCAATGCACCATTGCCTTTCAAATTCTCAGCCACAACATAAGCTAGCAGGGCAGCTGCTACCAGAACAATAGGTGAGATGTGGTGGTGGTAAAATCTTTGCATAGCCTTAAGGATAACCAATCCGACAACAACGCCTGCTCCTATTCCAACTATTAATTGCAGCAACAGCATCCAAAGCTGGTTGCCAAGGCTTATGGCTGCTCCCTGCTGTCCAAGGGCCAGGTTGTTGATGATGTCAATGATGATGAAAGGCAGCACCACGACAAGAAGAGTGTTAAGGGTTGCTTCGATGTGGAGCAATCCAAGCACTTTTTTTGCTCTTGAGCCCACGCAATTTGAGAGCATTACTATAACCGCGTCAATATCAGTGCCTACCAGAACGAGGGTGAGTATCAAGGACAACAATACATTGACCAAGCTGATACTCTTGAAGAAGAGTATGTTGGTAAAAGAAGGGACTGTTAGGATTGCAAATAGTATGAACCAGCCTATCAACTTGAAAGATTGGCGTGAAAAGTTGTTCTTCTCGTCCAGCCTGAATCTTGAGGCGCTGTCAAAAACAACCATCACTAGGGCCAGCACGCCAACTGCAATAATAAATGAGTCGTCAAACACGAACAGCGACTGCCCATTATAAGCCAGCCTGCCGAGTATAATGCCGAGCAACAGGAGCACCAGAACATCAGATATCCTTAATTTTTTTGCGAGCAAAGAACACAATAATCCCAGCAGTAGTACGACAGCAATGTTTGTTAGGGCCAGCAAGGCATCCATAAAAAAATCACCCTCTTTTTATAGAAAAGCATTCAGTAATCATAGTTTATAAATTTTTCCCAGAAATGAACTGACGAAACGATAGCTGAGCGCGTTATGACGCGTTTCAGAGATGAAGCGACGAGTTCATGAAGAGTATTATAAATGAAGACGAGTTGGCAGGTGAACGAAATATTTATAAATTTGATAGTAGTTACACACTGTATGAGTGATAAACCAAACTTAGTAGAGAGAATGAAAGAAATTGCGCCTAAAAGGCATGCAATAAATACTGCGATATGTACTTTAACTAGTTCTGATGAAATTAAACAATTTTATAAAGATTGTATAGATAAATTAGATCAAATAAAAGAAATCCCAGAGTATAAAAGATGTGTTGAGTATAGAGCTCGATTTGGAATTAAACCAATACACTTATTAGATCCTAACAAAGTTGCTAATCAATTTATTGGCTATGTGCTTTCTGCTTTTGACGAAACTACAATTGACAGATGGAGAAAAGTTATCCCTGAATTAGTGTGCCCTACTGATTGGTATAGAACATTTGACTGGCTATTTGTTCATAATCTGGGATTTCGAAAAGATATGAATTTTTAGTTTTAGTGAGCCCGCCAATTGAAACTAACAGTTTATACAAGAAATTCTGCTTAGCATTGCTCAATTTACTGCTAAAAATTTTTCAGTGTTTGCTAAAAACAGCCTTCTCAATATTATAAGTCCCAAGGTTAGGCGCCTCTAGGAATCCTTCGAATGCTGCCTCTGCAAGCCTCCCGCTCTCTAACCAGTCATAGAGCCACTCATCAGTGTACTCTGGGTTTTCCTGGGGAAAGCCTGTGCCCATATCCATGAGCCATTTCTTGTTGTAGTGCTCGTGTGCGCCTATTGGCGGGGCAATTATTATTGGCAATCCAAGGGCTGTGTAAAAGCTTAGCTCGCTCGGCTTGGTCCAGAGCAAGTCAGTGGTGTGAAGCACGTAGTTGAAGCTCTTGAAATAGTTCTGCTTGTTCCAGGAGAACACAATATTAATGTTTTTTCCAATGCAATTCCCCATGCCAAGTTGGTGGATGTAGTGCCTGTAATACTCAGCTATTTCTAATCTTGTGCCTGCAATAAGGTTCACTCTGATTTCATTGTCAAGGATTTTTTTCTTCAAGCTGCAAAGCATCTTCAATCCTATATCCTTTTGTGCTCCTGCGCCGCCAATCATGAAAGTCAATGTCAGGATGTGGTTGCTTTTCCCATTATAGCTCTTGCCCAGCTTGGCGCGGACGACTTCTTTGTAATTAGCAAGATACTTCTTCTTAGGGTCCAGGTTGGGCAGCCTTTTAGCAAGGTCCTTTTTCAGTACAGAAAGATTTTTCCCTCCTAGGTTTTCCTTTGGCAAAGGAAAGCCAGTCAGAATTATCTTGTCATCAGACACCCCGTACTGTTTCAGCCTCTTTACTGTGTGCTCGCAAGGCGCGAGATAGGTTATCCTTGTGTCTTTTGGCTTTAATGGAAGCCACGCTCGATTAATATCAGTGTCAGTTACTACGCAATAAACATTTTTTATCCCGTTATACTCTGCTGCTAGCGCAGGCATGAAATGTGTCGTCACAACTGGCCTTTTAGTCCTCTTGATGTAATTCATCAGGCTCTGGCACATCTTTTTCTTCTTTATTAGGTAGTGCATGTAAAAAGCAGGAAGGTTTGGCCCTGACAAGTCTCTGCTAGGGTAAAAATCAGCTATGGCCTGAAACTTATCATAAAGCCTGAAGAAAAATCCTCCAACCAATGGGAACGAGGTTAACCTGCTTATCCCTTCATAAAATGATTGCTGTTTCCGCCACAGTTTCTTCTCTTTCTCACTAACAAGAGTATCGCTATTTGCAGTAATTATCCTTTCATAAGCAATGTCCTTGAGAGGGTAAGAAGCCCTTTGGTGGCCATACCCCATGTCAACTGTAATAACCCAAGCCTTCTTATCCTTCACCAAAAAACACCCTCTTTTTTTCTCTAAAATAATAATTGTTTAATAGTATAAAAAACTTTTGATTAAATTACAATTCCGTGCACGAAAAAAGTCGCCGCCTAGGCCAAGGGTGAGCGAGACAGGTTCTGAGCGTTAAGCTCAACAGGCAGGGACAGATTTTCTGCAGGAATGGAAGGTTAAAACAAGCAAATCTATGATTTGCTGGTTCATCCAATTTTATTGGATGAAATCTGGCGAGCTCACGGCCAAGGCGACTTTTTCAGTTAAGAATAAAAAAGCTTTTAAAAAAAACTCTTTTCCCTAATAGAAACTCGTATTGCGTGATATTCATGGCAAAGATACTCTACTCATTGGCGCAGGATGGCAGAGGCCATGCTTCTCGAGGATATGAGATCATAAGGCGGCTGGCTAAGCAAGGCCACAAGATAATGGTTCTTACAGGAGGGGACACTTATGAGCCTCTGGAAACTGCAATGCAGGGGATGAAGAATGTCTCTTTGCACAGGCTTCCTGGCTTGCAGTGCGTTTATCAGAAGAACGGTAAAATAGATTATGCCAAGACTGTTTCTAAAAACATATCCACTCTAGTAGCCGGGGATATTATTGTAAAAAAACTGAAAAAGCTCATAGATAATTATAATTTTGACTTTGCAATAAGCGATTTCGAGCCGTTTCTGCCAAGAGCAGCCAAGGCAAAGAAATTAAGCTTCATAACCCTTGACAACCAGCACAAGATAGTGTTCGGCAAGAAAATCGCCAAGAATATGAAAGCCAAGCACATACCCAGCTACATTGTGACGAGCAGCGTGATTCAATCAATGCACCCCTTTGGAAGGAAGTGCATCATTGCTTCTGTTTTCAAGCCAGAGCTCAAGAGAAAAAAGATTAGAAAAACCCCTATAATTGTTGTTGGCCCGCTCATAAGAAATGAAGTTGAGAGATTAAAGAGAAAGGTTAGAAAACAAAGCTTTGTTTTAGTATATGTCAAGCCAGTATTAGAAAAAGCCATCATACCCATTATTAGAGGCATCAACCAGAAATTCATTATGTATGTCAAGAATCCTGAGAAAAAGAAAAAGAGCAAGAACATAGTTTATAAGAAGCACTCTGCAGAGAAATTCGCCCAGGACCTGGCAAGGTGCAAGGCAGTGGTGTCAAGCGCTGGAGAGCAGCTAATGTCAGAAGCACTTTATCTGGGAAAGCCAATATTCCTAATGCCAGAAGGAGGCACTTTTGAGCAGACTCTTAATGGCTATTCTGTGAAAGAAGCAGGAGTGGGAGATTACGAGGATATAGCCAAGGTCGAGAAAGAAGACATAAATAATTTTCTGGGCAATCTTGCCCTTTATGAGAAGAATATAAAGAAGATGAGAATCAGGAACAGCATCCCAACTGTTATGAGAATAATTTATTCTGAAATGGGAAAAACTCAGAAGGCAAGAAAAAGATAGTATAGAATAATTTCTCGAAAGATTTATCAATAATACAGGTTCACTAAAGTAGAGAATGCTATCAATCATCATCCCAACTTATAACGAAGAGAGGTTCCTGCCATTGTTGCTGGAGTCAATAAAGAAGCAGGATTATCATGAATACGAAATCATAGTTGCTGATGCCAACTCAAAGGATAATACTAGGAAGATTGCGCGCAACTACGGCTGCCAAGTCGTAAAGGGAGGATTGCCTGCCAAGGGGAGGAATAATGGTGCAAGATATGCACGAGGAGACATCCTGCTCTTCCTGGATGCTGATATCATCCTGCCGCAGGGCTTCATTAGAAAGAATCTTGATGTTTTCAAGAAAAAAAACCTGGTTGCTGCTGCTGTGTGGGCGAAGCCATTATCCATAAGCGTCTTTGACAAAGCATTGTTTTTCATAGCGAATTCGTGCCAAAACATTATAATTCTATTCAGACCCGTCGCCAGTGGGTGGTGCATACTCGTGAAGAAGAGCGTGTTCAAAAAAGTAGGGGGATTTGACGAGAAACTCTTGGTGGGCGAGGATTATGACCTGGTTAACAGAACGCGTAAGTATGGAAAGTTCGCCATGATAAAAAAGAAGCATGTTTACGTCTCTGTCAGGAGGTTTGAGAAAGAAGGGCGACTTAAGTTTGTCCTTAAGATTCTTAAAACCACTTTCTTTGATATTATTGGAAAGAAAATGACTATTCATAACAAGGAAGTTGAGTACAAGTTCGGCGGCTACAGCCGTATCAAAATAAAAGATATGCCGAAAATAAAGTGAATCGTTCCGTTAGTTTGACCGCATTGAAAAGATGCACCAACTTAAGGTCAAAATTTCTTCTAATTAAAAAGCAAGTGCGTAGCCAGGGGTTGCGCCCTACGGGCAGGCAGCACTAACTCATTATGAATCTAAAATTTTGAAGTTGGTGCCTGGACGTTTAGCAAAGCTATTAATACCATATTAATGCAAAAATTTTATAATTAGCCTTAGATTATACCTTGGTTATGGAGCTTTTTCAAAAGATAATCTCAAGAATCAAGCCAGAGCAGGAATCATTTGCAGAGGCAGATGAAACCATAGCAGGAATCAATGCTTTGCTCAAAAAGAACAATATCAATGCTATCTGCATGGCAGGAGGCAGCTATGCCAAAGGCACAATTCTCAATAATGACTTTGACATTGACTTATTCGTCAGGTTTGATTACTCATACAAAGAAAAAGACATTTCCAAGCTTTTAGCCAAGGCACTTGAGCCTTTAAAGCCTATGGTCGTCCATGGCAGCAGGGATTATTTTCAGCTGAAAAAAAAGAGCCTGTTGTTCGAGATAATTCCTGTTCTCATGATTGATAATTACAAGCAGGCTGTTAATGTGACTGACATGAGCCCGCTCCATGTTGGCTATGCAAGAAAGCATTTTGAAGCCAAGCCAGGGCTTGCTGACCAAGTGAGGCTGGCTAAGCAGTTCTGCAAGGCAGCAAATATTTACGGCGCAGAGAGCTATATTCGTGGCTTTAGCGGCCATGTGCTGGACATGCTCATCATCTATTACGGAAGTTTTGAGCAGTTGTTAATGCAGGCCAGCGTGTGGGGCAACAGGGTTATTATTGATATCGAGCACCACTTAAAAGACCCGATTAAGCAGCTTAACAAGTCCAAGACCCAGTCACCACTCATAATTGTTGATCCTGTGCAGCCTGACAGGAATGCTGCAGCTGCTGTTGGCAAGGAAGCGTTTGATGCGTTTAAGCAGAAGGCAAGGATGTTCCTGAAAAAACCTAACGATGATTTCTTTTTTATAAAAAAGATTGACATGAAAGCAATTAAATCCAAGGCAAAAAATGAATGGCTGGTAGTGCTGAAAGCCAAGCCTCTCAAGGGAAATGAGGATGTGGTTGGGACCAAGGTGATGAAGTGCTTTGAGCACATCGAAGCTCATCTGAGAAAAAATGACTTTCATATTCTTGACTCTGGCTGGGAATTTGAGCCTGACAAGAGCCTGTTGTATTACGTGATAAAGAAGGAGAAGCTTTCTGACAAAATAATTATGTACGGGCCTCCGCTAAAGCAAAAAACAGACGCTGCAAGGTTCAAGCTAAAACATAAAAAAATCATTATGAAGAACAACAGGCTGTTCGCAGAGGAGAAGAGGAAGTACAAGGATCCGCAGGAGCTTATGAAAGATCTTATTGATTCTGCTTATATCAAGGAAAGAGTAAAAAAAATTTATGCGGCTGAACACCACACACAACAAATCTCTTAATCAATATTTAAATGCTGCAAAATGATTATCTGTAAGTTTCTGAAGCCGAGGCAGAAATTCGAGGAGATCTCTCACGTGATCCTTCCCAATATAAAAATGTGCTCGGCTGATCTTATAATCTGAACTAAATATCCGATTTAATGCCTCAATGTGTTTAGGGTTGATGTCTTCTTCTTCAACTTCATGGAGAAGGGGCTTAATCACTCTACCATTATCTTTTTTTAGGATAAAATCTTCTGCTCCAGTGCAATCACGATAAGATGATATTGAAATGTCATTAAGCTGTGTTTTGGCTACATGTAAGTCCTCACAAGCATAGTTTAACATTTCATGTGATATTTTAGAAGGGAACAGAGCAAACAAATCATACCCCTGAGTATAACCTAACCCTATAATTCCTGATGTAATTGCGAACCAAGTGCCTGAATACTTGTCATGAAAACAAAAAGTATCATTTGATTGCTTGCGAGCAGATTCTTTCTTTGAATCCAGGCTTCCAGCCGGCTCTAGCCCGGCTTTCTTAAAGACGTAGTTCAAGAAGATATTCTCAGATTTTCTATCAATTTTAAGCGGAATGTACCTCTCATCCGGGTTCATATTATCAACGCGAAAAATTTTAGATCCCATGTTAAATAGAAAATTTATCTCCGCAGCTTGGCTGGTGCGATTATAATACGGTTCTAATGACAGGAAGAGCGAATTCTTCTGTACAGGATGACATTCTGTTAACAGATTATAACGCATATTTAATTCGAATGAAAAATTACACGTGCTATTCCCTGAAAGGAAAGAATCAGAGTTCTTATAAAAAGTCAGATTGAGCATAGGAGTGTCTGTCATAAAAGAAGTACTATTACGATCAAAATCTACCTTTACAAAAGAATCATGACATTTCGTCATGACCGGGCCTGAATGTATATCAGCACCATCAATCCCTTCAAAGATGAAGAGAGGATTGGTGCGCTTAAATTGCTCTTTAGAACAATCAGCAATATCACGGACAATATGACCAATATCATGATCCACGTCTATAGGATTGATGAATTTTGCATCTGTGGCTAGGTAGCCTCGATTCATCAGTTCGAATTCAACTTTCCCATTCAGTTTCGCGTCTCTTGGCCAATGGCGAAAAAATTCTTCAGAATCTTCATCTTTATTAAGAGTAGGTATCTTTCTCATATGTATCACCTTTTTTGTTTTGTTTATTTTCTTGTGCGCCTCTCGTCGCACTTGTTTTAACTACCATTTAATAGTATCCATAGAGTATTTAATCTTTTGTAGTAGTATTTTTAACGACAAAATAGAAGATTTTATATAGCCGCAAAGCAGGCAAAAGCATATGACCTCAAAAGAAGAGAGTCTCAGGGCGATCGGTCTTTCAGAGCAGGAAATTAAAGTGTACCTAGCAAGTCTGGGGCTGGGCAGCGCCACAGTCAACCAGATAGCAAAAGAATCAGGAGTATTCAGGACCTACTGCTACGACATACTGAAAAGCCTGATGGAACAAGGCCTGGTTAACTACGTGATAAAATCAGGAGTCAAGTACTTTGAGACAGCAGAGCCTGAGAAGCTGGTTGAAATCCTGAGGGAGAGAGAACAGGAAGTCAGAAACATCCTCCCTGAACTGAAGCTGCTGAGAGAATCAACAAAAGAAAAGCCGGGAGTGGAGTTCTACGAAGGGAAAGAAGGCATAAAGACCATCCATGAAGACATAATAAGGGAAAAACCAAACGAAGTTGTAGTGTGCGGAAACACGCAGAAGCATCTGGAAGTGATGGAATGGTATTTCTCAAGATATGTTCATGAAAGGGTGGAGAATAAAATAAGAGCCAGAGTCATAACCGAAAGATCAGGGGCTTCAGAAGATGTGAAAAAGAACGAGAAGAAGGAATTAAGGCAGACAAGGTTCTTTCCGAGGATGTTCTCAAGCCCTGTGATAAAATACGTGTATAAAGACAAGGTAGCATTAATATCGATGAAGAAGAACCCGATAGGGATAATCATCAAGGACCAGGCTTTGGCAGAGTCAGAGCTCTTCACATTCGAAATGCTATGGGCTGCTGCAGAGAAAGATAAATGATCACTTCTTATTCTTTCTAACATGGTGCTTTACGAATTCTATGAATACAGGCACCAATGATAGGAATACTATTATCAGGATCACCAGCGAGAAATTATCCTTCACGAACTGTATGTTGCCGAAGAAGTAGCCTGCGAAGAGGAAGAATGCAACCCAAAGAATTCCTCCTATAATGTTATAAGCAAGGAATTTGCCATATCGCATCGCCCCAATGCCTGCGAGAAAAGGGGCAAAAGTCCTGATAATCGGTATAAATCTTGCTATTATGATGGTCTTGCCGCCGTACTTGTCATAGAATTTCTTGGTGCGATTAACATAATCTTCTTTTATCAGTCCGGATTTCATCTTCAGGATTTTCTTGCCAATGAAATGGCCTATGGCATAATTAACACTATCCCCTAGCACTGCTGCGCAGGATAGCAGGATGAGAAGCAGGAACACATTAAAAGCTCCGACAGCAGCAAAAGCGCCAGAAGCAAAGAGTAAGGAGTCTCCTGGAAGAAAGGGCGTGAATACCAAGCCAGTCTCTAGGAAGATAATGAAGAATATTATCGCATAGGAAAAAGTTCCGAATTTATTGATAATCCAGATTAAGTTCTGGTCAATGTGCATTACAAAATTGATAAAATTAGCAATCAAGCTCATATACAGTAATGCAAGCAGCGCTGGTTTATATTAGTTATTGTTTGTATAGTGATAAGTCAATAACAAAAGCTAATTTTTTAAATAAGTACTCACATTATTAGTTCTTATGGGCATAATTAGCAGCTTGGCAGGAGTAATAGTCCAGCTCGACAGGCTGGTTAATGAAAAAGTAGGGCTGCTCCAGTCGCCTGCAATGGACAAGATAATGTTGTTTATCACCAATATTGGTGGCGCGCTAGTAATGACTATCCTGTCAGTAATCCTGTTCGCTTTGCTTGCTTACAAAAAGAAATGGCATAAGGCAGCATTGTTTGTGCTCAGCATGGTCGGCGGGGTAGTGCTGGAGTTAGTGGTGAAGCTCATCATCCAAAGGTCAAGGCCTAGTAATGCATTGGCCACAACTACAAGTTACAGCTTTCCTAGCGGCCATTCAGCCACAGCACTCATATTCTTCTTAATGCTGGCTTATTGTTTCAAGGATGACATAAAGAACAAGTTCTGGAAATGCGCATTCATAGCCACGAACATAATTCTAATACTATTAATAGGCTTTAGCAGGATTTATCTCAGGGTTCACTGGCTGAGCGACGTAATTGGAGGGTTCGCCTTGGGGTTGCTATGGCTCATTTTATTAATTCTGATTCCAATGCATGTTAAATCTAGAAGAAAAATTAAGGCACAACCACGAAAGCACTAGTGTAGCGAGTGTAAAACTTTATAAACAGTTATTTCTTCCTTAGTTGTCTATGCTCAATGAAAAATTCAGGAACAATTTGATGGAAACTAATTTTGAGGACATCCTGGGCCAGGCTCGGGTAAAGTCTCAGCTAAAGTCAGCCCTGCTCATGGAAAGGCACGTCATTCTCGTGGGCCAGCCAGGCATTGGAAAGACAACGCTAGCAAAGAATATTGCAAAGCTCATGCCTGAGACAGTTGTGAACGAGTGCAGCTTTAACTGCTCGCCTAATAATCCTTGCTGCCCAGAATGCCTGGACAAGAAAAAAAGAAAGGAAAAAATCAAGACAAAAACACTCAAGGGCAGGGAATTATTCGTTAGAGTGCAGGGAAGCCCTGATTTGACTGCTGAGGATTTAATCGGGGACATTGATCCTGTCAAAGCATTGAAGTTCGGTCCTCTCAGCATAGAAGCATTTACTCCTGGAAAGATATTCAAAGCCAATCAAGGCATATTATTCTTTGATGAGATTAATAGATGTAGCGAAAAGCTTCAGAACGCGCTCCTGCAAGTTCTTGAAGAGAAAAAAATCACTATCGGCAGCTACTCATTTGATTTTGAAGTTAGCTTTATTTTTATAGGCACCATGAACCCTGATGACAGGAGCACAGAGCCATTAAGCGATGTTTTCCTTGACAGGTTTGATTTAATCTATATGGAATACCCTGAGAACACAGAGCTTGAGATGGAGATAGTGCACAAGTCAGGCAAGCAAATGGTTGAGTTCCCTAATGAGCTGTTGTTTCACGTAATCAGTTTTATCAGGGACTTGAGAGCTGACAATGACGTTGAGAAGAAGCCTAGCGTCAGGGCGAGCATTGGCTTGTATGAAAGGGCGCAGAGCAATGCCTTGATTAATGGCAGAAAAAAAGTCACTCTTCAGGATGTCCAGGATGTTATTGTTTCTGTGCTAAGCCACAGGATTAATCTTAAGCCCAGCGTGAAGTTCTTGAAGTCGCAGGAGGATTATGTGCGCGAGGAGTTTGAGAAGTTCATGGGCAAGCCAGGTGATTATCGGTAGCCCAGATTATGTTGATTACAAGCAAGGCAAGGAAAAGGTTTCTAAGCTGGAAAAAGCAGAAGAGATGACTGGAAAGCTGGCAAAGCAGAAGGAAGAGAACAAGCTGATGCACAGCGTTCTTGAGAATGACAAGGAAACAATTGAGAACGGCAAGCTTCTTGGCGAGAGCCTGAACCAGAACCTTTCAAGCTTTGTGCCTGACTTAATCTTCAGGAATCTTGTGAATGACTATAAGTTAGCAAAACAGCTTTATGGAGAATTTATTATCCGCAAGCTGACAGGCTATGACCCGAGTTTTGTTGAGAAGAACCTTAAAATCCCAGAGTTCCAGGAAGAAGTGCGCCAGAACATCGAGGATAACATCAAGAAGCTCAAGCAAGAGGACCTGATTAATAAGGATGGAGAAATAACTGACAACGGAATAAAATTAAGCTCCCTTGTCCTTTACACAGAAGAGCTTGACAAGCTCAGGATTAAAGGGTTGGGCGAGAAAAAAGAAAAGAAAAAGGATATTTACGGCGACAAAAAAGACTATGTTAACTACAGGAAGACCAGATACAGGGATATTGCAATCAGGCAGAGCGTAAAGACAGCCATCAGAAGGCAGCACACTAACCTGCTGAAAGAAGACCTTAGAATTTTTGAAAGAGAAAAAAAAGGAGGAATCAGCATAATCTATGCTCTTGATGCTTCTGGAAGCATGAAGGGTGAAAAAATAGGCATGGGCAAACGCGCAGGAGTAGCGCTGGCTTACAAGGCAATCAATGAGAAGAACAAGGTCGGGCTTATTGTTTTTGGCGAGGACGTGAAAAAGATTGTTCCACCCACACTAGATTTTAAAGAAATCCTGCAAAGCATCATAACCATCAAGGCAAGGGCAGAGACAGACATTGCTGCAACCATACACAAAGCAATTGAGCTGTTTGCCAACAGCAAGGAAACCAAACATCTCATATTATTGACAGACGTATTGCCGACCAAGGGCAAGAAGCCAGAAGAAGAAACCTTGCGCGCAGTAAGCATTGCAAGGGACCAGGAAATAACTATTTCAGTCATCGGAATCAACCTTGACAAGGACGGAGAAAAGCTGGCAAAAAAAATAATTGAGATAGGACAGGGACGATTGTATAAAGTAAAAAATGTCGAGGTTCTGGACACGGTTATTCTAGAGGATTATTATTCTGTTTGAATTAAACCTGTGTATTGTTGTTCCTAAAAATACGAAAATTCTCCGGAAATTTGTGCATCATACATATAAATAAGCATTCTCACTGATTTCATAATGAATTGCTTTGAAAGAGTAAAAAAATTTTTAGAAACAATTGAAGATGAACACATTCATTTTAAAGAGCATTTTTATGAGCGAAGCATGGATAGGCCGATTTCAGAAGAATTGGTAAGGAGAACAATTAAAAACGCAAGCAGACTACTAACTGTTGAAGAGCAGCCAGCAAAGAAAGCAACTGAGAAAAAATACAAGCTCTGGCTGAAGCTAAGCAACAGATACAACCTAGTCACAATCATCATAATCGAGGAGAAAGATTTATATATCATAACAGGCTGGAATAGTGATAGAAAATGGCAAAAAGCAATACAAAAATGATGTACGACAGTGAAGAAGACATACTCTCTCTGTCCAAAGGAATAAAAGTAAAAGCATCCATTGACATAGGAGACTTTGTAATAGATGTCGACCACAGAGGATTTATCGTGGGAATTGAAATACTCAATGCTTCCCAGAACCTGAAGATAAAAGAGGAAGATCTGGAATCGCTAGAAGCAGCATCAATGCAAGTAACATACAAGCCAAGCTGCGTTTACATAGCAATATTCATGAAGATGAAACAAAAAGAAAAAGACATCACTATCCCTCTCACCGTGGACCTAGGGCATGGCTCAGTAAAAACAGAAAGAACTATGTTTGCGATGGCTAGCTCTTAAAAGATTCTACGTTGAATTAAAAAAATATCGTCTTATACGTTTAGAAATACAAAAGAAATGATGCACCGATCTGAAATAATATTCAATCTCAGAAAACCATAATCTCTATCATTTTACTAAACCGCCAGAAGTCGGAATCTTGTTCAGAAACAGAAATCATTTGTTGCTAATCTTTGCCAGGCCTTCTCTGCAGCTGTCTTCAGTTTTCTTCTTGGCTTCATCATATATATTTCTGTACTTGCTGTTAATCTCATTGTCTATGGTTGAAAAAAGGATTTCATAGTCATGGAACAAGGTGATGGTGCCATAAGCCTCCCTGCTCTGGACAAAGGCATAAAGGTTCGGGTCAAGGCCTGAAGCTGATAATGCAGAAAGGTGTCTCATCCCCAAGCCCTTGTATGTAGGGCCTCCAAGTTTCTTGCGCTCTACCTCATTTATTCCAAGCTCTTTCCAGGAAAAATTTACTCCTCTGTCCTTGGCAATTGCAGCAGGCACCATGCCTATGAATAGATAGCCTGCATATAATTGTATACCTCCTGTCTGGGCATCAACAATAATCGTTCCATTATCATATATGAGCTCCTCGAGCTTTTTCTTTCCTGAATCATCATGAAAGGTGTAAACCCCGGTAATGCGCTTTGGCTCAAGGCCATAAATGCCTGTTATTTCTATCATCGGGTTCTGTACCTCAGGCTCAGGCAGGGTGAGATTAGTCAGAATAAGCATACCATCTTCTTTTACTTCAGGGTTGAGAAAGTATTTCTGACGTATATAAGCCAGGCTGTCATAAATTCCAAGAAGTGTCTTGCGGAGATTCTCATCTTTTGGAGCAACATGCTCAAGAACAGCAGACAATCCAGCTACCCTGCATTCATCCTCCAAAATTGTTTCTATCTTTTGCTCAAATCCTGGCATTGCAATAAACCTCTCTCATGATAAGAGGATGAGAAACACAATTGTTTTTAAAAACTTTATTAAAGATAAGTCAATAACCGAGACTGTTCATAGATTAAAACCACCATAATATGCTTTTATAATTTCTAATGCACAAATTTTAAAAATTCACTAGCTTTCCTTCTTTTTTATGGAGCAGTATTGGATGCCTAAAAGATTGGACTTTAAGAACCTCAGGCTGTGCCTTGACAATTACAAGGCAGATTCTCTTTTTATCAGGCTTGTTGGTTCTTCAGGCGGAACAGTAAAAGTAAATGAAAGCCTTGAGAACAGGACGCTTGACTTCAAAAAAGACCGCTTAGGGTTGCATTTTCTTATTGATAATAATGAAGTGTTCAATTTCCCTTTGAAATACAGAGGAACGAGGGAGGATGAGGGGTTTTCACTTGCATACGAGAGATTTGAAAAAATGAATGGTTATGAAAGAATGGTCATGCTCGGCACTGGAATAGACCCTTATGATCCTAAGCTTCCAGAGCCCAGGAGGTCATTATTAAGGCACATCATTGATGATCATCTTCTAGAAATATATTTTAAAGGAAGAATACACTTAAAATTTCACTCATGGTATCAGAAACCTCACTGGAAGTATTGGACTGTTATTCCTGATTTGTCTAAAAAAACAGATTAAGATATGAAAAAATTCTCAGAAAACAACCATTTCAAGGGCTATTATTTCTTTGCATGCTTCCATAAGAATCTGAATTGGTTCTTGTAGCTCTCTGCATTGTCCTTGTTCTTGATAACAACAGCAATAGGCGGCTTGGCAGTCCAGATGAAAAGTATTACAGTGTCTTTGTATATCATTGTATCTGTTATGCTCGAGTATTCTCTTGGGTGAAACCTTGCTTGGCCATGATAATCTTGCAGTAGTTCTGGGCTTTTACTTTTTAATTCCTCGTTAAAAATAACTTGTGACTTAATTTTGTATTTCTTTTTTTTCCTCTGCCATAAGTCCCAATAAGGGCCCATCACGTTTCTGAAAAGACCAGAAACACCAAAGTCATAATACTCTCCAGAAGGATTGAGCTCCTCAAGCATCTTGTCCATTACTGAACGAATGCCTTTTACCCCGGTGTAGACTGTTACCTCCTGTTTCTCTTTGCTTAATTCTAATTTTGTTTTCAGAGCAGGCAGTATTTCCTGCAATTTCTCTTCCTTCTCTTTGAGGACATCCATCAGCCTCTGAGGCTCTGCTGGCTGAAAGTACTGCTTCTTACCCTTGACAACTGAGGAAACCAGGCCTTTTTCTTTTAGGCGCTGAAGAATCTGGTAGGTTGTTCCTCTATGCAAGCCTGTTTTCTTTATTACTGAACCTGCAAGTGTTGAGCCTGAATCCAGAAGTGCAAGGTAAACCTTGGATTCTGCTTCTGAAAGCCCCAGCTCCTCCAATACATCCAGTTCAGCCATGGGATAAAATAGAAAATGTTTCTATTTAAATCTTTTCATTTTGTCATCTTGATTAAGACTACAAATATTTATATACTGATAAGAGTATTACTATTTAGTGGTTAAAATGAATTTGGAGCAAATAAAAAAAGAGGCAATGAAAATAGGATTAAAAGATTTTTACAGTGAGATCAGGAATAAGTATCTTAAAAAGAATGGTTTTGAAAGCGCTCCCATTCGCAGCGACAAAAAAGCAGCCTTGAATAAATTAGTTTCAAGATTGACTCACAAATTAAAGATCACAGATGATAATCTGTGGGAAAATCCAGCATTTCAAATGGCCTTTAGAGTTACCAGCTTAGAAGACCTAATTGGGTTAAAAGAAAACATAAACGCAGAAAAGGTTAAAGCCTGTCTTAGCACAGGAAGAGAACTAACTATTCTTCCGCTAAATGTTTTATTAGGCGGTTCTACAATAAAAAAATTCATTCCCACTCTGCCCGGATTATATTCTGGTGAACAAAAACACAGCCTAGACCCGTATGGAATATTCAAAGGACAAGACCAAATAAGAGCAGTATCAAAAGACGGGTCTAAATCAATATATCTTGGTTCAAGAAAGTTTGACTATGCAGTTCTTGCCAACATCACCGAATTCTGCCCAGTAGGATGCGCTGAATGCTATAAAGGAGCACTAACCAGGATGAGCCTGGCAGCCCTTGCAGATATTGACCCAAAATATGCTGAACTAAAAAAACAGCTGAAGTTAGAGGAGAAGCGAGCAATAGAACAAACAAGGTTACTGCAGAAATGGCTGAATAAACATCCGGAAGTTGATACTGTTATTATAAGCGGGGGAGAGCCATTAATGTACTCTCCGGACACAATTGAAAAAATACTTGAGCCCCTGGGCAAAGCAGAACACTTGAAAGTAGTTCGTATTTGTACATCTGCAGTATATCAGGGGCTATTCTACGTGGTTTCAGATGAACTAATAGGTAAGTTGAAAGATTTCAGAAAAAAACATGACGGAAGATACGGCAGGCAGAAGAAGCATTTGTACTTCAACTGCCATGTAACTGATGAGCATCAGCTCTTAACACCAGAAGCAAGAATAGCAACTGCAAAACTACAGGAAGCAGGCGTCAGCATTCATTTACAGATGCCCTTGCAAGAAGGCATAAATTTCTATAGAGAATATCCTGCGAAGTCGGCAGAAAAAATGAGCAGAATATGCCTAGCAGCTTATGATATCGGAGCCATACCTTACAAAGCGATTGTGAATATGCACTCTCAGTCTTATGAAGAACTAACCGTCCCAATTGAAAGGGTAAGTGAAACCATAAGCTTCCTCGAAGAGCATTTTGACACCTCAGATATGTTTAGATGGCAGGCTTATAGCATTTTGCACGAACAAGGGAACGCCTATATTTATGCAAAACCACATTTCCTTGCAGAAAAAGATATTGATAGAAATAGGGGAAGAGTTACCTATTTCATTCCCAAGGTTGAATCTGCTGGTAAAGTAAGCGTCCATACTTATGAAGAGCCATTATTAGAAGGGATGAATGACCAAGATAGCCTGTCAAAAATTAGCAACAAAAACATTTCATCAAAAATTCGAGAGGTCAGGGAAGCATATGCAAAGTTAAGGAGGGATGAGATAGACACAAGGGAGTTTTATAATATCTCAGGAATAAAATCTTCAAAGAACGAGCCATTAATCATTTAGTCAGAACACTATCATCTCGTGGCCTCGCTTCTTTTTTGTGGCGAGGGTCTCGAATGCTTCCTTGAGAAGCTCATCTTTAACTTTCACTATGCCTTGCTTTGCATCCATTACTGAGAATTCTTTTTTCTTAGCATCATAGCCAAACACAACAATATACTTGGATGTGCTTTTCTTCTCCCTGAGAGCTCCTTCATTGATGCGCAGAATCAGTATCTTGCCTTTTTTTACTAATTCCCTTACTTCCTTGAACTCAAAATCCCTCTCTTCAATAGCTATGCCGAGCTCTTTGGATTCCTTGTAATACATTTGAGATGAAAACTTGGCTGCTTCCACTTCCTTTTTCTTGTAGCCCTTGAACCTGTAGTCAGGATAATCATAATCCTTGTCCTCCAGAACAATGCTTGGCTCTAGTCCTTGCTTTTTTGCGAATATAGCCATGCCAAAGATGGATGATGCCCTGATAGGCAGGGTGGCTGTGCTCCTCCATATCAAGAACTCGTTCTCCCTTGAAAGCTTGAACTCTGGGTTGAAATGATTTATCACTGCCATTAATGATGAGGCTGCGGTTGTGAAAGGCGTGGTTCTCTGGTAGGCTTGCATTTTCAGAAGTAAAACCTTTGCTGCTTTAATAATTTTTGAAAAAAATGATGCTGAACTGAAAAGTTGCCAGTGACAGCCCGGAGGGCGCAACCCCAGTCACAGCAACCTAAATGCAAATCATTCGCTATTGCTCATGATGTTGCATATGCTGTAGGTTGCGGCAACTTTTCTACTAAAATAATGAATAATAGAAAGTGCATTGAGAAGCAAGAGAGGATTAAATATAATGGCCGTTTGTAGTTTTTAGCTCGTGGAGTATTGCTATCTGCATTCGCAGCGCTTCCTCCGCAGATATTCTTGGCCTCTCTCTTGCTTCGTGCACTGTATGATATGTGACATCTGCTCCTTTTACAGAGCTGATATTCTCAGTTGGATTACCTCTATTACTTGCAAGGTATTGGAGATAAGCAGGGTAGATTTCTGATGGGATGGTTGAGAAGAGTATTTTGTAGTCTTTCATGACAGTAATTGCTCCTGTCTCCTCGCTTAGCACGAGAGCGTATATGCTGGGGTCTTTTGCTGTTGCAGCTAAAGCTGTTTGGTGCTTGGTGCCAACGCCTTCGTAATCCTCATCCCCGCAAAGCTTTCTCCTTGTTTTTTCATCAAAGCCCATTTTTTCTGAAGATATTTTCTCTCCATGCCTTATTACTTTTCTTTCAAGGGCAACCTCTTCAGGGTCAACGTGGATGTGCCTATGATATGATTCTATTTTTCCTGTGTAAGCATTGACTTCTATTGCTCCGTCTTGGTGCAATAGCTCTTTAATTTTTTCTTTGCCTTGCGGATTATGGATGTAATAGCCTTCCAATGGCTTGGATTGCCATCCGTTAATCTTTAGCTCGCTTGTTTTAGGATCATAGTTGGTGTAAACCAGCATGCCATGCCTTTTTGCATATACTCCTGGGTTAGAAGAATCAAAGTATTTTTCCTTGGCACCCTGGATGGCGCTGTATATCTCGAGCACTGTGCTTATTACTTTCTGGTCAGGCTCTGTGTTTTGAAGGATTAATTCAAGGTCTTTTTCTTTTCCTTTGATTTGACCGGAATAATTCATATCTCCTCACCACAAGTATATCTTTTATGCTACTTTTATAGTTAATCATATATATAAATGTTTCGTTTTTAGGTTAAAAAATTCATTTTTAACTATATTATTATAAAATAAACTAATTTAGCTATATAAAATATTATAATAATCTAATATTTAACTATTCTATATCAAAAAGAACCTATTTTAATCATAAAATATTAGTAAAGACCTGTGTTCCTTCATAAAACTTTAAATATTCCCAGGCAAACCAAAAGATAAAATGATGATATTAGCTTTCGTGGACACGCACGGCGACATGGATTGCATTAGAAAGCTGAAGAAGAAAGCAGCCAAGGCAGACATAATTCTCTGCGCCGGAGACGTTACCATCTTTGAGAATCACATCAAATCCATTCTCGCAGAGCTCAACAGCTTTAACAAGCCAGTCCTAATAATCCCTGGCAACCACGAGTCAGAGGGAAGATTAAGGACCGAATGCGAGCACCACAAAAACATGGTATGCCTTCACAAGGAGTTCTATGAAAAAGAAAACATCCTGTTCACAGGCTTTGGAGGCGGAGGCTTCTCACTGAGAGACTCCAAGTTCGAGAAATTCACAGACAAGGTAAAGCAGAAACGAATCGGCAAACAACTGGTTTTGCTCTTGCACGGCCCGCCCTATGGCAACCAGACAGACATGATCATGGAAGAGCATGCAGGCAACAAGAGCTACAGGGACTTTATCCGTGAAGAAAAGCCTCTGCTAGTCATCTGCGGCCACCTTCACGAGAACGAGGGAGTGCAGGACAAGATGGGCAAAACCCTGATCATCAATCCAGGGCCAGAAGGCCAGTTGATTGAGATATAGACGTTAAGCCTGCAGGCGTTGAGACGCAATAATAAATTTTGTGAGAAGCATTGCTCAGGTATGATTAATTTTGAAACTAAATGCAAAAAGAAAACTTACAAAAAACTATTGGCAGAATTTACACCTTGTTATTATTTTTCCGCGGAACCAATGCTGTGCCAACGACATATATCATGCGCTCATAAAGGCTAGCAGAAAGAACCTCTAGGCGTGGTTCTACCTTTACAACAACTTCAGCTGATAAATCCAAAGCTTTTGAAACCATGTTATTTTTCATTTTATGCACTGCTTCTTCTAGACTCCCGCCAGTACCTTCAGCGTCTATGCCAATCATATTATAATCCGCCAAGCTTTTGCCTTGAGAAGCTACGTATGTTTCCGGAGAAATCGTTAGAAGATAATGAGAAGCCATTTCTTCTATTTTTTTCTTAGCTGTCCGATTCGCTCTTTCTCTACCTTCTTTCTCTTCGGTAGCTGATACTTTGGGAGTCTTTCCCAAAATTTGACTTTTTTTTCCTATTCCAAACATGTTCTCTGGAAACGCTATTTGCTTTATAAATATTTCGTTAAGTAACTACTTACGAGAGGTAAGATTATGAGCCCCGCCGGCAATTGAGGCGCCAATAAAAAGTTAGTTAAATTTCACTATTCTTTTTTATCTTTCCTATATCTTCCACAGTTATCCATGCCGCCATGTTTCCAAATCCTTTTTTATCAATATCAAAAGGCTGAATCTTCTCAGGATTTTTCAGGAATACCAGCAGGCAGTATTTTTTGTGTTTAAACAATTCCAAGAATTTAGGAATGTCCTTGACTCCCAAGCCGTCTGCTCCTCCGTATTGTTCTAATATTTCTCTAACTTTCACCTCGTTAAGGTCAGGAAATTGCAATACTTTCTCCACTTCTGCCTTTATAGTTACAGGCTCTCCTGAGTCTTTGAAATAAATGGTTTCTCCAGATTTGATTTTACCCCAAGGCGCGCACTTGGTCATATACCATCTTGATTCTATTTTTTTCTCTCCTAATAATATCTTCTTTGTCAAGCCCCAGGATTTTTTCATTATTGCAATGTGTTCCATTTTATTATTCTGTTCAACTGTTCAATTTTATTTTCCTTTTCTTATTATCTTTCTTCATTAATAGCACGACGCGCGAAATCTGCTGCTCGTCAACAATCTTATAGCCAGTATATCTTGCCAACTCCTCAGCAAATTCTTTTATCTCGCCGTGCAATGGCATTTCTTCCATTCGCATCCTTTTTTTTGAGTAGCCGACGAACATGTAGGCTTTGCACTCCACAAAAAGCGGCTCTGCAATCTTGATAAGCTCTGCGTATTGCTCAGGTAGGAGCATGTTGTTGTTCTTTGCAAGCGTCAGCCTGATGGTGGTCCTTGTCTTTTTTTTCAACTCATTCATAATCTTGAGCGAATCCAGAATTTTTTTCCAGCCATCCTTGATGAGCGGCGAGCACATCTGCTTGAAAACCTCTTCATTAGGCGCAGGCAGTGTTATATATAATTGGGAGGGAGGATTTTTTTTCAGATTCTCAAGCATTTCAGGGTTCGTGCCATTGGTCACAAGGAATGATATCAAGCCCTGTTTTTTCAGCTCCTTGATGAGCTCAGGAAGCTTTGGATAGAGTGTTGGCTCTCCTGCGAGGCTGATAGCGAAGTGCAAGGGCTTCTGGGCCTCAGAATATTTTTTGCTATTGGTCTTCTTGTTGCCTCCGAATCCTTGCAAGTATTTGACATGCTCCTTGATGCATCCGCTGATTATTTTTTTTGGAGAATCAGTTTTTCCAATCCATCTGGGCAGGGTGTGTTCTATATCGCGCCAGCACCATCTGCATCTTAAGGTGCAGTTCAGCAGGCTGGGGGTCATCTGGACGCACCTGTGGCTGTTGATGCCATAGAATTTCTGCTTGTAGCAGAAGCCTTCATTTCTCAGGCTGTTCTTACACCATAGGCAGACTTTGATGGCTGAGTGCTCTCCAACCAATCTATAGCCTTGTTTTTCCAGGTCTTTCTTCTTTGCTTCACTAATCATTGCTTTTTAGGTGTTTTTCTTGGGTATTTATGGTTTTCCAATGGCAAAGCGAAAAATTTAAATATAATTAAAAAAACTTTTATAACTTATTATAGTATTGCAAGCTAGCTAAAAACCGGAAAGTTTAAATATAATAATATCAAATTATATAACTAATTATAGTTATTTAAGGGTTGAAGGTCAATTTGAATGCTGACTGAAAAAGAAATACAAGTTCTCGAGCTAAGAGCCAAGAAGCTCACCCAGTTAGAAGTAAGCAAAAAGCTCGACATAAGTCAGGCAGCAGTTTCTCATTTTGAAAAGAATGCTCTCAGAAAAATCAAGGAAGCAGAACAAGCTCTAGAGATAGCTAAAAAGCTCGGAATCAAAAAATGAACTATGATGAAAGTATAAGGATGCTGGAACAGACCAAGAGCGAGCTAATCAGGTTCATGAATGAGCTAGACAAAAAATTGGCAAGAAAAGAAATTGACGGCATAGCTTACCACATCATGTTAAATGAAAAACTTGGCGGCAAAACCAAAGAAGAAATAATCAGCTACATAGACTACAAGATAAGCGAGATATCATCAGAGAAAAACAAAACCAGCTCAATGATGGATGAGCATAAGAGAAGAAAAATAATCACCTTCAGCGCAGCAGCCATCATCCTATTAATACTCATGGCCATCATTGGAGTGATTTACACTAACCCGGGAGTGCTAACAGGTTACACCACAGCAACAAAAGAAGTCCAGGAAGTAATGGATTACAATCGAGTGTTTGACCACTATACAGAAACCCAGCTAACACTCAACAACCTAACCGGCCTAAAAATAAGCGGAGTGCTCGAAGGAACAGGAGCAAAAGTAAAACTAAGAATAAACGGCACAAACTACCTAATCGCACAAATAACCAATCCGACGCAACAGTCGAGCCTGATAACAGGAATGGTTGTAGGCGAAGAAGCACAGTATGAACTCACAACAGACAAAACAGAATATGCTATTAATGAAACAGCCACAATAACATTAACCCCGGACGCTGAAAACAAATCGCTCTACATTGCCCAAGGAGAATCAACACAAAAACTAGAATCCAACACCTACACTCCAACGATTGCTGGCGATTATCAAGTCATAGCACTTGTAGTCTTACCTGACAACATCTTAAGGCTCGACACAAACTTCACTGTGACAGAAACAGCAGGAGAAGTGATTCCAGAAACAACGCCAACAACAAACGAGACCAACCAAACCAATGAAACCACGCCAATAGAGCCAACACTAGAACCACCTGTATCACCTAACACATTCACATTTGAAAACCTCTGCACAGAAACATGCAGCCTGCCAGAAAACGCCAATCCTATATTAATCGTTGAGCTAGATGAAAACACAACACTAACACTTACCACACTAACCGCAACACAAACAAAAGAAAACCTTGCGCCAGAGCAAACAAAGAACATACCAGACATCAGCTTAGCAATAGGCGAGAGCACAACACTAAACCTAAACGACTACTTCACAGACCCAGAAAACGACCTCACACAATACGACATAAACGAAATACCAGAAATAAACGCAAACATAAACCAAAACGAACTAACAATAACAAGCACAACCCTGGGGGCATACACCGCCTACATCTACGCAACAGACGGAGACAAACTAGTAGTAAGCAACACATTCCAAATCATGATAACAGAAGTTGCTGCGCCAACCAACCAAACCAATGAAACCAGCATCGTCATCGGTGACTTCACAACTTGCGATGACCCCAACCCGAACAAGAGGCCTCCTGAGTGCATGGAAGGCAATGAAGACAAGTACTTCAAAGATGTTTCTCTCTACTTGCAAAACCTCGACACTGGTATTGTAGCCAGAATCACAAGCCTGGGCAACATGGTAATCAAGGGAAGACTAATCGAGGCATCAACAGCCAGCCCTGGCTCAAGGGACTTCAGGATAAGCTACTTGGCAGCGGATGGCGAAACAAGAATCACAACTGCCTGGATTGACAGCACCACAGGAGACCTACACCTGAGAGGCAGGCTTTACGAGGAGCAATTCAAGTTACTGCCAACAGGCGGAGACGCATTCATCATCCAGAACAAGAAAGGAACCAACCTGCTCTACTTTGAGAGAGAAACAGGCAACCTATACCTGAGAGGCAACCTGATATCAGAGAGGCCGCAAGAAAATATTATCACAGAGTAAAGATATGAACACTAAAATAATAATTTGGAATACGAAAACAAATCCTCTACTCAATAATCTAATTGTATTCATAATAATATTGCTAATGCTTCCAGTTGTTTTTGCAGCCAATGACCCTGGTCACGACACGCTCTATGTTGAGCAGACAGGAGACTCAGAAATAACAGGAGGCTTAAACCTGACAACTAACTTCACAGCAAAAGGAGGTCAATCCACTCTACAAGACTACCTTATCCTGATGAGCAAAGCCAATCCTGGCTCATTCGGCACAGCAAGCATAATATCCGCCTTGGAAAACACACTATATATTGACAGCCCAGGAGATATTTACATCAACAGCTTAACAAACGACGGCATGGTATATGTCGGAGGAGTAGGAGACACTGTTAACTTTAACATCACAGGAGCATTATACGTGTTGAGCAGCACAGCCAAAGTCAATGGACAAGACATCTGCTTAGAAGACGGCACCAACTGCCCCAGCGCCATAAGCGGAGCCAACCTCACAGCCAACTCAGCAACATCAGGCTACATCGTTCAATTCCAGAACGCAAGCGTACTAAACAATTCGGTAATATTCCAAAGCGGAACAAAAATAGGAATAGGAACAACAAGCCCTAACGTCACGCTGCACGTCAACGGAAGCATAAACGTAACCACGGGATATGACATATGCATAGAGAGCGGCAAATGCCTAAGCCTAACAAGTACATCCACAGACGCAAGCAGCAGAGTACTAAACACAACATACGACACAATGATGGGAGTAATAGGAAACAACATAAGCGCAGTTAATGCTAGCTGGAAAGCAGCAACAGACGCAATAAACACAACAATAGGAACACTAGGAACAAACATAAGCGCAATAAACACAAGCAACAACGCAAGAACAAGCGCAATAAACACAACAATAGGAACACTAGGAACAAACATATCAGCAATAAACACAAGCAACAACGCAAGAACAAGCGCAATAAACACAACAATAGGAACAATAGGAACAAACATAAGCGCAGTTAATGCTAGCTGGAAAACAGCAACAGACGCACTAAACACAAGCAAAGCAGGAGCAAACAGCAGCAACATATGCGAATACGGAATAGCAAACACAACACTAACAAAC